>Ga0182004_10003362_pt1 | contig 12740 bp, 20 predicted proteins | sample Sormic07211540_1_FD_120479 | JGI IMG/M metagenome (GOLD analysis project Ga0182004, IMG submission 120479) | Endophyte microbial communities from Sorghum bicolor roots, Mead, Nebraska, USA - 072115-40_1 MetaG | ecosystem: Host-associated > Plants > Roots > Unclassified | place: USA: Nebraska... | reverse complement strand
TTGTTGTGGAATACTCTTATGGTCAATGATGTTTCAACTTGAGACCGGTCGGTGGACTTGCTTTAAGAATGGAGTCTTAAAGTAGTGTCTCCAACTGTGTCGATTAAGGACCGGTCCGTTGATTGCCTCCTGAGTTGAGAATTTATAGTACAAGCCACTTGCCCTCGGTAAGCCCGGTCTTGTGATTCCTCGACGAGAGCGGCTACTCGCGCACTGGGCGTGGAGCGATGGCGAGAGTAGCGTGTACCCTCCTAGCAAATGGGTTGGACAGTGGAGTACTGTGCTCTCGGGTGCCGTAAACCCGGTCAGATCTTGGGAGAGCTAGATTTGGGTTGACATATGCAAGATTTAGTTCTACATATGTCGGGTGGTTAGGAACTCTAGTTGGATTGCTAAGCGATTCGAATCGTCGTTGCTCCCCGATTGGGAGACTCAATTCCTTCGACCCTCATCGTAGTTAATAATGCAACTGAATTAAGAAATGGGGAAAAGGGAAATGTCCCATGGAGTTCGGATCCCAATTCTCGGACTCAGAGTGACATGAAGCTATGGCCGTCGAATGAATAACACTTTTCTTAAGGACTAAGAATTCACAGACTTGTCTGTGAAAAGCAACTAGATAGACTATCCTCGAATTCCTCGGACTCTTGAGGTGAGCAATTCGTGGCTATAACTCGAAAGTAAGGATGCACTACTAGTAAGCGTTTATGCAAAACAACTTGGCTCCTTACTCAGCCACTCCTTGTCTACCATAGGCTTGCATTCCTAATTTATCCTCTTTTTCTGTCAGGTAAGTCTTGTTGAGTACTCCATTACTTAGGGTTTTATAACCCCTGTTGCAGGTGAAGTTTAGGAGCCGACTTGTTTCGGACCCTGTTGTGTGACCGTCGTCGAGGTTGACGACTAAGAAGAGTGAGCGTGACCCGTGGGCTGGGTTTGTAAATTTGTAATCTTTGTAATATGGTTACAGTTGCTCCGCTGGACCTGGCTTGTAATAACATTTTATCTAAGTCTTACTTTGATGAACTACATTTGTAAATTAAGTTACATAATGCATCTACTGTTTTACTCTAAAATACTACTTTGGTTACCTCCTGTTTGTGATACTACAATGTCTTTGCCATGAATGATCTTGGTGTTAATGTGGTCACTTGCTATCCTATAAGCGCGAGAAGAAGAAATTTTCGTTAATTGACCATTGCTAGTGGTCAGGACGAATTCTATTGTTACACACAGGTAGCAGTGGAATGGGTGTCCTGCGACGCTCATCGGACTTCTAGAGTAGCTGGATCCTCGGCATCACCGTCAGAGGTCTTTGGGACAATGATAGGTGTCGGTGGGCCCAACTACTTAGGAGGTTCTGCACACCTTCCTAGCAATTGACAAGTGCCACTTGTGCTCATTCTATCAATCTTGCATCCACCATAATCGGAGTCTGAATATCCAATCAACTCAAAGTTAGACCCTTGGGATACCATAATCCAGCATTATGAGTGCCCTTGACATACCTTAATATTCTTTTGGTTGCCTTTATGTGACTTTCTCTAGGTGAAGCTTGGTATCTTGCACATTTGCACACACTAAACATCACATCCGGCCTTGATTCGGTAATATAGAGCAAACTACCAAACATAGATATAGCTTTTGATCTACCATCTTGGCACTTGCATCACTACCTAATTGATCATTTGTGCCCATAGGTGTGCTCATTGGTTTAGCTTCTTGCAATCCAAACTTATTGATCATGTCTTTGATGTACTTGCCTTTGTTGACGGTCCTTAATGATCACACTGAACCGTCAACTAATCATGGAAAAGGATCCAAATGCAATCAACACCCAGACCTAGGGTCTTATCTGACAGAATTCAACGAGTTTTGGTGTTTGTCTATTTCTACAGGGGGTTCTCAGGAAATATGGAGGAAAGGCCCACGGGTCGGGTTTACATAGAGATATTAATGTGTGCGCCAATTTTCTATCATCTAGAAGACTCCAGAAGCCTCGGGAACGAACGGGAGGCCGAGCGGGCCCGGGGGCAGGGCGCCCGCCCTACCCCCTTGGGCGCCCGCCCTGCCCTGGTGACCAATCAGGGCAGGTCTCGCGGATTGTGCTCCACCGCCTTTGAGGATCAAGGAAAACCATGCGATTAAGGTCAGTTTGATCCGACGACCCACGTTCATTTGGAAGGGCTATATAAGTAGGCCCCCTGGCCCCTGGAGAACATACGTCTTCTACAGAATCAAAGCTAGGGTTTCAATTATTCATCCAAGTAGAGAGGATCCCTCTAGTTCATCTAGTTATAGTTATAGTTCTAGTTCATCTAGTTCTAGTTCTAGTTAGTTCTAGTTGTAATCTAGAAAATAGGGAGAGAGAAGAGGAGAGCGGAGGAGGAGCCGGATCTTGTCGAGGGTGTCAGTAAGGGGTACCCTAACCGATGCACATAATGAGAGGACCCGTATGTAAATCGAGGCCCTCGACTCGACGCCCCCTGTTCGCACGCAAAACACGGTGATGACCCTAGCCTCGAACACGGATAAAAGGTCATGCGAATCGACCGAGGCTCAATTGAACAGCGACCGTCGAATACGGAACTGGCTCGTACGAATCGACAGGCCTCAAGCGCAAGGACGCCGTCCACCGCCTGACGCGGTTATGGCAACCAGGGCATTTAATGCGCCTGCCGTGTTCTCACCTAACCCGACAGGCACGAGAAACGTGATAGGGAGCAAGCACCCATCCAATCGCCCCTTTTTGCAATTTTATCCCTCTAGAAGAGCCAGAGTGTGGCCGAGCACGGTAAGACGGTCGGAACGTCATGTCACGGCCCCCCTCGAGATGCCCAAAGTCAGCGCTCCGGTCAGCAGGGCTTTGTGCAGCATCAGACCCTCGAGTGAACATGTTCCTTCCCAAAAAAGTGTCAGGCGGTGAAAGACAGCACCTCAACCACTCTGACGCGACTGAAGCCACGACGTACAGGCGTGCCCACGGTTAAGCCAATCTAGAACGATGCGCAGGAGCAGGATTCAGAGGCAGGCGTAATCATCACCCAAGCACTGGGTATGGAAGCCTCGAGTAGGTCAGCGCACCACGCCCCTATTGACCCCTACTCTATCACCTACGCCATGTAACCTAGGTCTCCCCTTGGAACTATAGAAGGGGATAGGGGACACGGGACATACAGAGAAAAACAACGATACATCACCCCGGTCTAGGACTTAGAATTCACAACACCGACTTGTATTCACCTCCGTACAAGCACTTAGGTGCAAGATAACAGAAACATCTCCCCTCGTTGGACGTAGGGCCTTCTCTTGCCCGAACCAGGATAAATCTTTGCGTCTTTCTTGCATCACCATCTGGGAAAGGGAACACGCACACAAGTTTTACTCGTTGGTGTGACCCCTTGTGGGAAAAACACAGACAGTTGGCGCGCCAGGTAGGGGTCCTACGTGTTTTTTCGACGACTTCCCACCTCTTTCCAGATTGCCACTCTCGTTTCACCAATCCCGCGTTCCACGATGATTTGGTTCGGGAGCCTCGAGTTCATGTCTACCGGTTTCGGCTATGACATGATCCTGCTCTCGGTCAAGGGACTGGGTGGAGCTCGCATTGCGCCCGCACGATTGAGGGCTACAAGACGGCCTCGCCACCACGCCTCCCCGTCCAAGAAGAGGCGTGGACAGCGCCGCCACCACGCCTCTGCCTCCTCACGGTCGTTGGCTCGTGCTAGGCGAATGGTGGTGCAGGAGTCGACAACCCCGCACGCCGAAACCGTGTATACGGCAGCCCCACGTCATGATGGCCGCACGGCAACGTTGGGCAACGACGCTCTTTACATGCTCCTGCCCTCGACAATGCTACTACCGCATGGGATGTTCGCCCCCTAGGAGAACGCACCCATTCGGTCTGGACAATGCCGCAGCATCGCTCGCCAGGACGATATGTCCGAACGCCCGAACGTACGTGGAGCGACCAATGGTCCTTCCATGCGACGCCGGAGCACAGAGGCAACCACCTGAACTGCCGGATTTCTCCCAGGTATGAGGCCTTCGACGCCTAGGACATGGGCGATACACGATCACCTCACTCAGGCAACGGCTGTCGGAAGAAGGACGCGGATGTTTCGACGCCGCAGAGCCAGATCCCGACTCTGAGTCCGATAGCTACGACCCTACGAGGGAATGCTTCAATATCGACGGAGAGGCAGAAACCACAGACGAAACACAAGACGCCGTCGTTGGCGGCCGAGCCCCTGTAGCGAGGGAGGACCCCAGGACACCTGGGAACAGCGGTCAGGTCGACCCTCCGCCTCAGGAAGACAAAACCGCGCAACTTGCACAGTTAAGAGAGCTCAAAGCAAAGCTTGATGAAGATCGTGAGCGCCTTGCCCAGCTCGAGTGGGTCCTCGAGCAGGACCAACAATACCCGCATGGCGGAGGTGCGCGCGGACGGGCTCGAGAAGTACACCGACAGATTGTCAGAGACGGGGAACTAGAACAACCCGTCAGCCGTTTCCCTCGAGCGGGCCAGAACGTCATGGCAACGACCATGCTGCTACGTAACATGCCTGAATCCTAGAACTCCTAAGCACGACGCATTCGAGACGAGGTGCAAAGTCTGCTTCAAGTGGCGGCAGCTCAGCAAGCCGAGAGCTCGGCCTCTCGACGTCGAGGGGCAGCGTCAGAGAAGCGTGACGAGCCGGTCCAAAACGAAAGGGAGGTGTCGGTCCTTCAGCAACCACCCCCTCGAGAAAAGAAAACAGCCCCTGTCCAAAACCACCCCGTCGATAATCAACGACGACACAGTGCATGACACGACATCAACAAGTATCGTCGCCGTCGACATGGGGATGCAGAGGAGCGCGGTTACAGCGCCCACCGCAGCAGACGGTACGACAGCGACGAGGACCGGATGGCCCCACAACCACCGGGCCCTCGCGTGTTCAGCAGAGCGATCCGCAGCACGCCGCTGCCGAGCCTGTTCAGACCCCCGACCAGCATTGCTAAATACAACGGTGAAACCAAGCCAGAGCTGTGGCTGGCAGACTTCCGACTAGCCTGTCAGTTGGGAGGCGCTCGAGGAGACGATCGAGCCATCATCCGATAGTTACCGCTTTTTCTCTCTGACACCGCCCGCAGATGGCTCGAGGAACTCCCTGCCAACCAGATCCACGATTGGACTGATTTGGTCAGGGTGTTCGAGGGCAACTTCAAAGGGACCTACAGACGACCCGGCAATTCATGGGACCTCAGCAAATGCAAGCAGAAATCGGGAGAAACTCTCCGAGAGTATGCTCAACGCTTCTCGAAGCAGCACACCGAGCTGCCGCACATCCCTGACCACGACGTCATCCAGGCCTTTGTCTCAGGCACCACCTGTAGAGACCTAGTGCGGGAGTTAGGCTGGAATCACCCTCAGACCGTCGACGAGCTAATGGACATGGTGGCAAACTATGCTGCAGGCGAGGAAGCGGTCGGTGCTTTCTTCATCTATGAAGGAGGCAAAGGCAAGGCGCCAGCCGACAACGATGAGGGCCCCAGTCGAGGGCCCAAGAAAAGCAAGAAGAAGAAAGCATGAAGAGAGGGGCAAATGATCTCGTCGATGATCTCGTCGCCGCCGTGGAGCATAAAAAGCCTCGAGGACCCCCTGAGGGAGCTATCTTCGATAAGATGTTAAAGGGAGGGGTGAATCACAAGCTTGAAGACTGCCGCATGCTAAAAAGATACTTCGACGGCCTGGGGTTTAAAAAGGACAATCAAAAGAAAGAAAAGAACGGTGACAAGGGGGACGACAAAGAAGACGAGGGTTTCCCAGCCGTGCACGACTGCTACATGATTTATGGTGGACCCTCGACGTAGCTAACTGCAAGGCAGCGCAAGAGGGAACGCCGTGAGGTCTTTGCAGCAAGGATGGCGGTACCCCAGTACCTCAACTGCTCGAGCACCCCCATCACCTTCAATCGCGACGATCATCCCGACAGAGTGGTCGCCCCTAGCGTCTATCCGCTCATCGTCGACCCTATCATCGTCAACACAAGACTCTCGAAGGTACTGATGGATGGCGGCAGCAGCCTGAAAATCATCTACCTCGAGACCCTCGACCTCCTCGACATCGAAAGGGCATAGCTCCAACCAAGCGCGGGCGGCTTCTATGGGGTCGTACTAGGAAAGAAGGCATTGCCAGTAGGTCGAATCGACTTACCAGTCTGTTTTGGCACGGCTGCTAACTTCAGGAAGGAGGTTCTCCACTTCGAAGTGGTGGGATTTCGAGGCACGTACCATGCCATCATCGGACGCCCGGCTATGCCAAATTCATGGCTATCCCCAACTACACCTACTTGAAGCTAAAGATGCCGGGGCCCAAGGGAGTCATCACCGTCAGCTCCTCCTACGAGCACGCGTATGAGTGCGATGTGGAGTGCGTCGAGTACGGAGAAGCCATCGAAGGTTCTGCCGAACTCCCCTTGAAGCTCGAGGCCCTCGCTGCAGAGGCTCCGGAGCCGAAGCGTCACGCGGGCAGCTTCGAACCAGCGGAAGGAACGAAGAAGATCCCGCTCGACCCCAAGGATGCCGACGGCAAGGCGCGGACGATCAGCGCCGACCTCGACCCCAAATAGGAAGCCGTGCTCGTCGACTTTCTCTGTGCAAACGTCGACATGATTGCATGGAGTCCCTCGAACATGCCGGGTATACCGAGGTAAGTCGCCGAGCACTCCTTGGAAATTCGAGCCGGGTCCAAGCTAGTGAAGCAACGACTGCGTCGCTTCGATTAGGAGAAGCGCAAGATCATTGGCGAGGAGATCCACAAGCTTTTGACGGCCAGATTCATCAAGGAGGTTCACCATCCCGACTGGTTAGCAAACCTTGTATTAGTTAAGAAAAAAATGGGAAAATGAGGATGTGTGTCGATTACACAAGTTTGAATAAAGCATGTCCAAAGTTCCTTTCCCTTTACCACGCATCGATCAAATTGTTGATTCTACCACGGGATGTGAAACTCTTTCGTTCCTTGATGCATATTATGGTTACCATCAAATAAAAATGAAAGAATCCGAACAGCTCGTGACATCTTTCATTACGCCTTTTGGGATGTATTGCTACGTAACCATGCCCTTCGGGCTTCGAAACGCTAGGGCTACATACCAGCGATGCATGCTCCACGTGTTTGGCAGACAAATAGGGTCGACGGTCGAAGCCTACGTCGATGACATTGTCGTCAAATCAAAGAAACAAGGCGACCTGATTCAAGACCTCGAGATCGCTTTCGGTTGTCTACGCGCCAATAAAATCAAGCTCAACCCCAAGAAGTGCGTCTTTAGCGTACCTCGAGGCATGCTCTTGGGTTTCATAGTCTCCCAAGCATCGAGGCCAATCCCGAGAAAGTCTCGGCAATTGCAAGAATGGGGCCGATTCGAGACGTCAAGGGGGTGCAAAAAGTCACGGGGTGTTTAGCGGAACTAAGCCGTTTCATCTTGAGGCTAGGAGAAAGGGCATTGCCACTGTATCGGCTCTTGAAAAACGCTGAACGTTTCTCCTGGACCCTCGAAGCCGAGGAAGCCCTCGATAGCCTGAAGAAAACATTGACCTCCGCCCCAGTCCTGGTTCCCCCTCAACCCGCAGAGCCTCTGCTCTTGTACGTCGCTGCAACAACCCAGGTGGTCAGTGCGGCTGTGGTGGTCGAGAGGCCGGAAGAAGGACACACGCTGTCGGTCCAGAGGCTGGTCTACTTCATCAACGAGGTGCTCTCGGAAACTAAGGTATGATACCCACAGATCCAGAAGTTGATCTACGCAGTGATTCTCGCCCGACACAAGCTGCAACACTACTTCCTCGGTGACCCTATCACGGTGGTCTTGTCCTTCCCCTTGGGAGAAATCATCCAGAGTCGAGAGGCCACAGGGAGGATCGCCAAATGGTCGGTCGAGCTCATGAGTGAGACCCTCACTTACGTGCCCCGCAAAGCCATCAAGTGTCAAGCTCTAGTATTTCGTCGTGGAATGGACAGACTGCCAGCTTCCCCCAGCTCAAGTTCAAGTGGAGCAGTGGACGATGTACTTCGACGGATCTCTCATGAAGACGGGAGCTGGGGCAGGTCTGCTATTCGTCTCACCCATTGGCGTCCACATGAGGTATGTCATTAGAATACATTTCACCACATCTAATAATGTCACGGAGTACGAGGCCCTCGTCAACGGGCTAAAGATCGCCATCGAGCTAGGAGTTCGACGCCTCGACATTCGAGGCGACTCTCAGCTTGTCATCGACCAAGTGATGAAGGCCTCAAGCTGCCACGACCAAAAAATGGAGGCATACTGCAAGGAAGTGCGTCGGCTCGAGGACAAATTCCACGGCCTCGAGCTCGCCCACATCGCACGACGCTACAATGAGGCAGCCGACGAACTCGCTAAGATCGCGTCGACTCGAGGCACGGTCCCGCCCGATGCATTCTCAAGAGATCTACTCGAGCCATCTGTCGACTTGGGCTCGGGGGCTAATGTCGAAACCACTGCCCCCCATCCAACCGACGCTATCAAAGCCCTGCTAGCGGCAGCAGAAGTGATGGAGGTAGAACAACGTCCCGATCGACCGTTCGACTCGCGCACGCCGTTCCTTGATTGCCTTATCCAATGCGAGCTGCCAGAAGATCGATCCGAGGCTCGCCGTATCGCTCGACGGTCCAAATCGTACGTAATCTACGGTGAAAATTAGGAGCTATATCGACGAAGCCCGACCGGGATCTTGCAGCGCTGTATTACCATATAAGAAGGCCGAAAGCTCCTCGAGGATCTACACTCGGGGGCTTGCGGCCACCATGTGTATCCGAGAACCCTTGTAGGGAACGCCTTCCGACAAGGTTTCTACTGGCCAACGGCCGTAGCCGACGCCATAGAGCTCGTACGCTCGTGCCACAGGTGTCAGTTCTATGCCAAGCAAACCCATCTCCCTGCTCATGCTCTATAGATGATCCCCATCACGTGGCCATTCGCGGTGTGGGGTGTCAACCTCGTGGGCCCCCTATAGAAAGCTGCAAGAGGATACACCCATTTGCTGGTGGCTATCGACAAATTCTCCAAATTGATCGAGGCTCGACCCATCACGAACATCCGCTCTGAGTAAGCCGTCCTTTTCTTCACCGACATCATCCACCGGTTTGGGATACCCAACGTCATCATCACCGACAACGACACCCAGTTCACTGGCAAAAAGTTCTTGGACTTCTATGACCGGCATCACATCCATGTGAACTGGTCTGCAGTAGCTCACCCTTGAACTAACGGCCAGGTCGAGCGTGCCAGCGGCATGATTTTGCAGGGGCTCAAACCAAGAATCTACAACTGGTTGAAGAAATTCGGCAAGAAATGGGTCGAAGAGCTCTCTTCGGTCCTATGGAGCTTAAGGACAACGCCGAGCAGGGCCACAAAATACACCCCGTTCTTCATGGTCTACGGCTCCGAGGCCATGCTTCCAACAGACCTTGAGTATGGGTCACCTTGACTGAAGGCCTACAATGAGCAGACAAATAGGGAAACTCGAGAGAACACGGTCGACCGGCTTGAGGAAGCTCGAGACATGGCTCTCCTCAACTCCGCAAGATACCAGCAGAAGCTTCGACGCTATCACGACAAGCATGTGCGCAAAAGAGATCTGAACATGGGCGACCTCGTCCTACGGCGACAGCAAAGCAACCAAGGACACCTCAAGCTGACTCCACCCTGGGAAGGCCCATACGTGGTGGCCGAGGTCCTGAAGACAGGGACGTAGAAGCTCGCGGACGAAAAAGGGGTGATCTTCACCAACGCGTGGAACATCGAACAGCTACGTCGCTTCTACCCCTAGAGCTTTGATGTTTTATGTTCTCATGTACATTCTGTACCAAGACCCTATGAATGAATGAATGAATGAATAAACGAGATTTTTTCTTCTAGGAGTTTACATTATCATCGGTCAAGTCTCGACGTTAGAAGGGAGTACCGGCTATGACTAGTCATAGTCGATACTCCCTCGGAGGCTAGCAGGGGGAACCCTCCCCCCCAAGTTCCTAAAAACCGAATGATTTTTCTTTCTAAGCCATAAGTAAACCTCGCACGGTCGAGTAGTAGAGGCACCTCGAGCCCCTTAAGGGTCGAGGGACGACGAGCCTGAGAACCCCTACGCCCCCGGGCTATGGTAACTCTACCCACTCCCTCACCCTTTAGGCAATCAAGGTCGCCTTAACAAAAGATCGAATGAGGAATACAGACTTAGGCAAAGAAGGAAACAAAGGAATTTCGAGCATAGAAATGAGCAAATATTCACAAATATTAAAGACCATTCAAGCCACAGTGTATCACTTAAGATAGATAATAAGTACTTTACAATGGGTCTTGACACCCAGAATAGGCTCGCAGGCCTCAGTCCGTGTCTCGGCATTCAACACCATCGCCCGCGCCTGGACAAGTGTCGGGAGGAAGTACTTCTAGCTCGAACAGCCTCGCCAACCTTTCTCCAGGGACCTCTGCATCGTCGATCAAGGCATGGAGCCTCTCCTCGTTCTCGGCGTCAGTCTTAGAAATGTCGGTGACGAAGCCATGGGACACCACCTCCATATTGTAGGAAAAGCCTGAGCAGACAACCGCCATCGCCCGCTTGATCCCGGTATGAAGGGCATCCCGCACTCGATCCCTCAGCATGGCTCCTAGGTAGCACAACTGGTCGACCAGCGCGTCACCTCGAGCCGCCTCCCTCGACTCGTCCACAGGCTCGAGCTCCTAGGAGGCCGAGAGGTCGCTTATCGCAGTCCTTAGTCGACCGTTCAAAGCGACCTCCCCCTCGAGCTGAGCCTTGGCGGAGCGGGCCTCGACCTGGGCAGCCAGAAGCTCGTCCTTAAGCCCTGCAAAGACCGACACGGGGAAATTAGACAACAGAAAAAATACCTTACAAAAAGAAGCACGATAGTGTAAAGAAGCCTACCGCTAATCCTCTCCTCCAGAGCCGTATTTTCACCAACCAAATCAGTGTTGGCCCTCTCGATCCCCCTGTAAGAGCGGGCAAGGTCGGTGTTGGCGGCCCGCAAGTCCTCGATCATCTTGCCCGCCTGCGAGATTGCTCCCTCTTTCTCTAACAGCGCTCACTTCAGACGATCGACGTCGTCAGAGAGCCCGCGAGAGCGAGCGCGCTCTGCCTCGAGATCCTCGTGGGCCTTCTCCCCGGCCTCCTCTATGGCGCTCCGAGCGATTTCACTCTTCACGCACTCTTCCTTCACCTCTCGGTAGGCCTCCCGGGCGGAGGCAAGGTCTGCCTTAACAAGGTTTTTCTCTTTGTCGAGCTCAGCGGCCGCGTCCTTGTAAAACGCAGCCTCCTCCTCGGCCTTGGACGCGGTCTCCTCAACCGACGTGGTCCACTCCCTCAGCTGCGCGGCCTCTTCTATCACCTTCTCCGAGGCCTCCCGAGCTTTGGTCAGGGCAGCCTCCCTCTCCTTCTTCTCCTCCTCGAGCGCCACAAGCTCCTTGTAGGCCTAGAGAAGCTTCTCTTACGACTCCAGGAGTTTGTCCTTGAGGAGAGGGAGCCGTTCCCAGCCGCCTCTTGTCGCATGGATAAAGCCCGACTTTAGGCGGGAGGTCTCCTTTAGGTCCTGCGACAAGCAGCCGGTCGATAAGAACATGAGACCAAACACCCAGATAGCTAAGGACCGAAAGTACTTACAAAGAAGGCTCGGCCGAGCCTGTTGTTGACGATGTCCGACATCAGGCCCACCACATGCTTCATCCAAAGCCAGAGCTCCTCAAGATGCTCCCACTTCTCCGCTTCCTTCCAGTCGTCCATAAACATGTTGGGCTCCAATGGATCAGTGGAGGCTCGAAGACGAATCCGACCGGGGCCCCAGTTCTCCATCACCTCCTCTGTACGCACCTTGACACCTCGGATTAGCTCTTGAGCGAGCCTCCGTGGCGCAGAAATATGTCGACGAGAGAAGGGAACCGCTCATCGTTGTCGACCGACCCCCATGTCCCGGTCTCATTGGTGTCGCCACCGCCGGAGGTGCCGGCCTCGTCCCCCTCCTCGGCGATGGGTTCCTCCCACGGCCACCGGTCTTGGAGGAACCCCGGGGCAAGCCCGTCCATGCCATAGAGGGAGCCCTTGATCTCGGATTGAGGGTCCACAGGCGTGCGCATCGCGCACGCGATAGCCACGACGCCATCCTCCCGCCCAGGTTCAGCCGGGATGGAGACTGGCCCCCTTGGACGGAGCAACGCAAGGGTCGGCGGACCGTGGACCGGTGGTCCCTCCTCTCCGGTCTCAGGCCTCTACGGTGACGGCAGTACTGGCTGGGGCGAGCTTCATGGTGGCGGTTCGAGCAGCTCGTCCAGCTGCTGACTCCCCTGTTGTTGCTACCTCTGAAGCTCCAGTAGCTCTTGCTGCCGGTTTTGTTCCAACAGCTCCTCGAGCCACTCTCCCTGTTGCCGCCGCCTCTCTTCTCCTTCTTCTTCCCGCCGCGGTTGTTGCTGCTCCTCCTGCAGCTGTTGCTGCGGCTCCCGCTCGCGCTCTTCTTCTTCCTTCTTCTCTCCTCGACGGAGTGGAGCCCGATGGGCCAAGGCGTCCGTTTTGCGACAAGAGAGGCCTCGACCTCTTCATCCATGGTACGTGTCGGTGTTTTCCCCCCGGGGGGTCACACCAACGAGTAAATTTGTATGCGTGCTCCCTTTCCCGGATGGTGATGCAAGAAGACACAGAGATTTATCCTGGTTCGGGCAAGAGAAGGCCCT
>Ga0182004_10003361_pt1 | contig 12745 bp, 15 predicted proteins | sample Sormic07211540_1_FD_120479 | JGI IMG/M metagenome (GOLD analysis project Ga0182004, IMG submission 120479) | Endophyte microbial communities from Sorghum bicolor roots, Mead, Nebraska, USA - 072115-40_1 MetaG | ecosystem: Host-associated > Plants > Roots > Unclassified | place: USA: Nebraska... | reverse complement strand
GAACTCTTGGAGATGCTCCAAGCTAAGGACTAAGGCTTGACATGGGCTCAAACGCAGGATGAGCCGGTACGCGTATTGGGCCGCCTGTGTGCCGACTAGGGGATATAACCGACCCAAACCTGTAATGAACTTGCCATTTCCCTGACCCAAACCTGGATTCATCTTCTTCTTGCTCTAGCTACCCTGTCTAGTTCTTGCTTAGTCTCCATTCGTACCTCTGATTCTTAGGCCCTCTTTAGTTCCTCACCCAAAATTTTTTCATCCATCCCATCGAATCTTTGAACACATGCATGAAACATTAAATGTAGATAAAAAATAAACTAATTACATAGTTTGGTTGAAAATCGCGAGACGAATCTTTTAAACCTAGTTACTCTATGATTAGCCTTAAGTGCTACAGTAACCCACATGTACTAATGATAGATTAATTATGCTTAATAGATTTGTCTTACAGTTTCCTGACGAACTATGTAATTTGTTTTTTTACTAGTTTCTAAAAACCCTTCCCGACATCCTTCCGACATATCCAATGTGACACCTAAAAAATTTTCATCATCAATCTAAGCAGGGCCTTAATTCTATCAATACAATCGGCGTGGTTCCTGAGGAATCTTGCGGGTACATAACAGGGTTCTTGAATCGGATCGCGCAAAACGCCATCTGCTTCATAATTGAGCTAGCACCGCTCGATCTCAGCGCCCCTAGCACCTTCCATTGTCCATGGCCACGACTCCTATCCTATGCTGACATCTTGACTCAGAATTAGCATCGCTTCCTGAATGTTTGTTGCTTGTACCGGCATTCGTCAAAGACAAGTACCTCATGGTTGACTACAAGAACTCACCCAGAACTACGAGAAGGGTTGTGTCTAGTCTAGTTCTGATGGTAATTGGCATGTGCAAGTACAAGTTCTACAAAGTACCAGCCCCCAAATCAAAATGTATCTCTCCAGATTCCAATTGCCTCGGTCTCTCGGCAATTTTTGCATTCGGCTGCCTTGTACTTGCGCGTGGTCGCCGAATCATCCGCCGCTGGCCCGTGCCTATCGTTGTCCATGTACGCTGTCGATGGCATTGCATTGCTGCGGTGAGCCAGTGAGAGCTGCACGATACGACTGCGCGAGCACGGCCAAGCCCGTGGCTCAGCTGTAAGCGTGTGTGGGTAGCCCTGAATTTGGCTCTGATCGAGAAATCCCTCTATGTGGGCCTGTTTGGATACGGGAAAATATTTTCCCGCTCCTGTGTTTTTCCTGTGAAATTCCTGCACGATTCCTGCTGAAAGTTTGTAAACCTGCAGCCGGCGGCGTGGCTCATTGCACCCGCTCACGCTCTCCACCGCGATCCTCTGCCTCATCGAGGCCTTGTTTACTTACCCGTCACATCGAATCTTTAGACGTATGTATAAAGTATTAAATATAGACGAAAATAAAAACTAATTACACAGTTTGGTCGGAATTGACGAGACGAATCTTTTAAGGCTAGTTAGTCTATGATTGGACAATATTTGTCAAATACAAATAAAATTGATACTATTCATATTTTGCAAAATATTTTGGAACTAAACAAGGCCCAAGTCGCTCTCGCTGGTGGCGTGTCTTTCTATGGTATTGGTACAATTAGTGATGAGCAATGTGGCCTCAAACATTACAATGCAACAAAGGTGACGATTATGACGCGAAACAGGTCAGAGGCGGGAAAATTAAAACACAAGCAAAAGAAACTGATGCTTAATCTGTTATTAAACATCACATTATTAACTTATTACCAAATTGCAGTTCCCGTCATGGGCCTATGCACTGCCAACATGCTCCATAAACAGAACTGATAGCAGTTAAGACATCAGACAAGAATCTTTCAACAAACCGAAGGAATGCTACACCCTGACCTGGATCTCCCTGCTACACCCTGACCTCCACACCAGCATTGACCAGATGCTCTTTCACTGCTAGTATGGGAACCTGTGACGAATAAAGCTCGGACGTCAATTCAATATATCGGGCCCAAGGACATATCCTATCTCTATCATACTGCATACGGAATGCATGCAGTGAGTTGATCTATTGAGAATAACAACGGACTAAACAAAACATTACTCTAGGGGGAATCTAACACTGTAGCAACAAAGTTGTGCAGGTTATATGAACGAAAACAAAACAATAATAATAACCAAGTTCTAGTAATAATAATACTACTAAAAGAAATTCGACTTCTAGATCAATGGTTCCCTTAAAAGTCTAGCATCGTAGCAGTGATTATTGAGTAATCATATAATTTTAATATGCTGTAAACAAGAGTTGCTAACTTTTGCATCCATGCTACCAAACACGGCTGAATTATTGAGTAATCACATAATTTTAGCCGAAGAGAATTCCAAAAGCTATGCAAGAGATTTTAAATCCAGTCTGATAAGAGATAAGATACATGTAAGTTGCTAGACAAAAAAATAGTCTCAGGAAATAGTTTATGGCATAGAATTGCGATAGAAGAGGAAGTAGGATAAACATCAAAACCTCTTTCCGGTGGAAAATGCCAGCAGCAAGGGCAGCAGAAGCATTTGTTTTCTCAAAGACTTCAGAAAAATGTTGAACAGCACCAGCACCACTGCTCGCAATGACAGGGATTGTCACAGCATCAGAAACCATTTTAACCAAATCTATGTCAAATCCACAGCCTTGGCCTGCAGGATAAGTTTATTACAATCATGACTATATATCCTCTATGCAAAGAGTAACAAATTTACATGAAAACTCAAGTGAACATGCAACCTCAACGCTAACCACAAATTTTCAAACACTAGATGTAGCTTATTAAATGTTTAAGTGAACTAAATGCTCAAGGTCTATTTAGTTCAACCTATATTAACAAAGGAAAAAACAGATTCCAAGGCTATAGAGCACTTGCTTAACTTAGTCAAACATTATGCACTTTTGCAATAGACAATAAGATTATATGTGAATAGGGGTCTGACTGTGTGGTGTTCTATGGGTGCAAAACCCTTTTATTACTAATATATTGATACACAGCTCTCCTGTGTATTTTTTGAGGAAAAAAAGTGCTAAGGCACAGTCACGAAAAAAAGATTATATATGAATAGGGCGTTTAACCGGTTGTTTCAACATAGTCCATCCCTAGCCAAGATAAATGGAGAGGGTTGTGGCAGGCTTGGAGAGCCAACTTAAACCCTGCCATTCTTGTGTAGATGAATGAATAGGGTGAAATATAATTCTAGACTGGAAAAGCGCATGTCACAAAACTTGTATGAAATGGATTACAAAACCATAGTGCAACAAAGCTGAAACATTGTAACTATGCCATAGCTGCATGCAAAACATAAATCATTCAGCAACTGTGAATATACCATCACAATCAATGCAGTTAAGAAGTATTTCTCCTGCGCCCAATTCTTCAACAGCTTTCGCTAGTTCATATGCTCCTATAGGTCGGCTATCACGTCCACCATTCACCTGAAACAGAAATAAATCAGCAATCATGCCACTGTAAGTCATAGTTGCCAGTACTAACCTAAAATTCAGCGTAACAAGAGTACAAAGGCAGCACAAAGTTTAAACAGCCTATGTGGTTAAAGCCAGATAAGAATGACTTACTGTACACTGGTACCATGCATATTCTTCTCCTGATGGACCTGGAAATACATGAGACATGACAACGTAAAACACAACTGCTAGTTTACAACATAGACAAGGAATAAGAATATACCTTTAGTGGACACCTTTACAGTTTTAAATGGCACATCTTCTTGACTTTTGACATATACCCGCCGAGGATCAATACTGACAACTACAGCCTAAATAATGGAAATAATTATAATGAGCGATTTATAGGTTATATAACAATAGTGATAAAATAGAAATAACAATTTATATGTAGATGGTTAAGTTGAATGCTAAACAGCAAAGCATATTGTGGATACTGTTAAATATTTCTAGCAAAATGAGGCACATATATAAGTACAGTTTTACTGGATTGATTGATCAGTGTATGAACAGCACAGCTGAAAAGACTGGCAGGAACCAAATGGTTGCCATTGGCCTTTGCTCAAATTGGTCATCAATGGCAAATATGATATCATCTCGTTTTAACTTCAGTTTCCAACTAAGTCAATTCATTTTTTTTAATGATTTTAAGTGATAAGGAACTTCTGCTTATTGAACCTTGATAGGCTGCCATGAGTCATCATGTTAATAGATGGTGACATCTAGAAGAGCTTTAATAGTTTCATAGGATATGTGACCACAAATCAGAGTTTCAGCAAAAAGAAAAAGAATAAAAGATAAACATAGAAAGGACCTCTGAAATTTGGTGGCATATGGATGGCAGAACAAAGACTTGAATATGATATTTTCTGATGTTACTTCTTTCAGAAAAATAAAATGTAACAAAAGGAAACATCTTTCATATATCACGAAAACTAGCTAGTAACAATAAACCAGATACGACCTTTTAACTTATGTTTGGCAGCAAACCAATAGAAAACAAAATTGTAATTATCTAGAAATGAATAAAGAAAAACCTGATTGCCATATACTCTAGAGATTTGCTCCAAGCTGCTTTTCCCCGTCTTTACCTGATACGCAGAAAAAACTGTATAGTGGGGAAATAACTGAACATTGTAGGGAAAAATATAATACATACACCAGTTTGTAAAAAGGCTTCAGCAGCATAAACAGCATCACTTCCAATTGAAATTTTGTCAGCACCAGACCTGAAATATTCTGATGCCACTTCCAAGCTTGAGTAGTATCTGAGAAGAAATATACATGATTACATGGAAATATTTTTCCCGTCTCAGTATTAACTAAAGCAACAAATGCTACCTATTGATAATTTAGTTGGAGGTGGAGCCAAAAGTTTCCATAAAAAAAAAGTTCGAATCAGAAGACAGTAAACATGCAGAGTTGCTAAGGAATCAAGAAACAAGATGACAAGATGAAAACTGTCTCACACCTAAAACTTTGGGAAAATAAGGAAATTGGGATCAACTTCAATAAATCCCTTTAATGAAGTTAACACAATATTTAATAAAACTATCTTAGCAAGTCAACAGGAAAACTAGGTTGCTAAGCAGATAGTTTCTGGACTCCCTATTGCTCAAGAACATAACAGGAGAAATAACCTTCCATTTGCATCTGTGAAGTCTCGTATGCCCCCACCAACTGTAAGTGGCACAAAAACATTTTCAGAGGCACACCGCAGTACCTATTGAAGATCCCATGTCACCACACCAGACAAAGGGGTTTAAAGAGTAAAGACAACAATTGGAGGTTACAGATCTTAAACTAACCTCTAGCATTGGCAAATCACCCAATGGAAAGTCACGGAAACCAGTTATATTCAAGAAGCTGACCTAAGGGGAATGATATTCATGATATCAAATAATTAAGTTTACATAAAGAAAATTATAACATGAAAAAAAATCTTATGCAGAAAAGTACCTCATCAGCACCATCTATGTAGTACTGACTTGCTAAATCGACTGGCTTGCCAAGGTTTCTTACCTATGAGCATGTCATGTAAATATGAACAATTGATGAGAAAGCTGTGTATCAGCCAAAATATAAAAAATTTGTCTTAGATTTATTGTCATTTTAATATATCCTTGACAAATGAACTAAGCCTAAAGTATCACCTACAACTAGGCGAGGTGCCATCTGGAGCTAATCCTGATGTCTAATAAGTTTTAACCACACTTAGCACTAATGAATAAAGATGTGTACCTCTTTGCTGCTCGTATGATCTCTTACATCATACTGATCACCTTTTGTTACCACAAGATCTCCTTTATCATTTGACCGAACATCAAGGCATGCTATCACCTGGACGGTTTAAGAGAATAAGAAGGATGGCAATCTAAACTGTGGTACACACTGAAACATTGACAATACAAAACTTACTCTCTTTGCAAGTTTTGATGCTTTCCTACGTGCAGGGACCTACATTGCAAATATAAGTATGAACTTAACATTTAGTATACATCAAACAAAAAGAATGCATACTAGAAACAATTTTACTATTACCTTGGTCCCAGAAGAGTTAGGACTGAGAAAATTTTTTAGAATAGAAAGCCCGGTAGCTGCACAACGGAAAAGAATCTTTATACGATTATTAAGTTTAAACTTAGGAAATCCAAGTGTCAACTGCTACCTCTGATCACAAATACAAGTCCATTCATTAATCAGGATTGTTGTAGGAAACTCTTTTTAGCTTTGACTATCAATATCTAAAAAGTCATAAAGATGGACAACACAATATTAATGTTAACATATCAAACAAGAAAAAAAAAATCCTTCCATAGACCATAATATAAAACTCTTTCTATTTGGAATAGTATATGTCCCTAGATATCGCGAGTCAAGTTGACGTATTGGAGACTGTTCTGCTGTCCTAATTGACTTGTATTTACAATCAGATGGAGTATACATTTACCTCCGCTCTTTTCTGGGTGAAATTGAACAGCCTGAACGTTGCCCATCGAGATGGAGGATATAAAGCTGTCACCATAATTGCATATCGAGGAAATCCAGTCTCTATTAGCATCTGACTAAGCATGTAGAAAGAAAAGAACAAGTCACACCTCATGAGTACACCAAAGCACGGGAATCTAAATGGCATTTTTACCTGTTACTTACAGGCAGTATGTGGTAGGAGTGAACAAAGTACACATGTTGGCCATCAGCTCCCTGCAGCAGTGGCGTGTCCTTGGTGATCTGGAGAGCGTTCCAGCCAATATGTGGAACTATGAGGCCATTTGAGGAGTTGAATCGCCTGACCACGCCCGGTATCACACCAAGGCCGCTCACTGTGACGGTAAATGCAAAATCAACCACAATACCGTTTATCCATACTCCACAGCTTAGTAAGCAAGTCGCAGACGAAGTGGGGTTAGAAAGTGAGAAGAGCATACCCGGGCCGTTCTCCTCGCTGGAGTCGAAGAGCAGCTGGAGACCGAGGCAGATGCCTAGGAAGGGGCGATCCCTTTGGATGTACTCACGGAGTGCGTCGGCCATGCCCGTGCTGTTGAGGACGTCCATGGCGGAGCCGAAGGCGCCGACACCGGGAAAGACGAGCCGTTCCGCTGCGAGGATGTCCTCCGGGCTCTGCACGTCGCGGATGCCGAAGCCGAGGTGGCGGATGGCGTTGCGCACGCTGCGCACGTTCCCCGCGCCGTAGTCCAGCAGCGTCACCGCTGCGGGGAGGCAATTTTAAGCGAAACGCAGAAGTCAAGCCATGGCTCGAGCCCCAGAAGGGAAAGGGAACGCAGCGCTTACTGTTTGCATCGGAGGACGCACGGACGGAGAGGGAACCGGAGCTGGAGCCGCATCCGCGGCGCTGGCTGCTCTGCTTCGGGCGGCGGCCCGCGGAGCAGGGGACGGTGAGGATGGCGGCGACTTTAGCCATTGCTCCCTGCGCCTGCGGCGGCGGCTGCATTCGTCCCCTTTCTCGCCAATCAATCGACGCTAATGCCACGCGCTCAGGTACGATGGAGCAGGCGACGAAGGAGGAGCCAAGAGGTGACTGGCGACGCCGGAAGGGTGACGTACGGCGGCGCCGGGGAGGTCGTCCTCAGAGACACGTTCACACGGTCACTCGCTCAATGTCTCGGCGCCCTAGCGGGCCTTTTTTTTTTTGCGGGCCTCCGCTGCCGCCCCGCTGGCCCGGCAGTAGGCCACTTTTAGATAGACGTTGGGCCTCAATGGCCTAGCCAGAGTAATGTTTTTCAACAAAATCTATATTTTTTTTTCCTCAAAGAAAAAACAGAATCTATTTTTGAGAAAAAATAAGCATGAAATAATAGAGTAATGATGAATATTCTTGAGAAAATGGCAGACATGAAACAACAGAATCTATTATGATTTTCAAAAAAAGTGCAAATGGACGAAACAAAACGGAGCACAATGTTCACGCAGGTATACTAGTTGCTCTCTTTAGCACTGGGACTGTATTTTTACTGAACTTGATCATAAATGAAGTTGATGTACATACCAGAGTACCCAGACAGACACGATAAAGTTATTTGCAAGCGCACTTTGGCTTTATCCCAGAGTATTGTGTATTTGGAGATAATAATACAAACCGGGTGTCGCTACAAAACTTGACATATGAATCATCATGGTGAAGACACGATATACCTGTGCAATTTACAAATCAAGTTTACTCTAGCTAGGTAGTCTGTCCATTGTCCAATCAAAGGTTTCTGTCACTGCCTTGCAGTCCTACATCAGCATCGATCGTGGCAGCTGGACTTGTCCCACTTCGATGGCACAATGCTTTTGTGGGCTTGTGGCCTAACAAAGATGCAGTAACACGATTCTACTTCTCAGTTGGAGTCTCATTTTTCAGAGGAGCTGTCTGCTTCTGGGCCTGGGAGCGACCCAGATCTAAGTTTTGCATCTCACTGGCAAGCATGGCCCTTCTTTCTTTCAGAAAGTTGAGTCGAGTAGTCAGCTTGGCTAATGCAAAGGATGGTGCGGCCCCAGACTCCTGATAATAGAGTGGCATTAGTAACTTCAAGTCAAAGTGGCGTCGTTAACATAATCTTATCAAGACACAGAAAAAGGTGATTATGGGGACCCAGGGTAGTAAAATCAGTGTTTATTACGGAGCAGAATGTGATCACCTCGGTTTTAGTACTTGAATAGGCATCTGAACCTTGAACCCTGCTCGTAACTGGACTATTTGAGTGCGGTCTCTGTGCAAAGTTCCATCTTGATGTTAGTGATCCGTCTTGGCCGTCCTTCCCAATCTCACCTTTCGAATACAACATCTTCTGAACCATTTGGTTTGTAGCCCAGAACATGTCAGGTACAGAATTAGAGCCTACAATTGGTTGTGCTTCGACTAGGCCGGCATTTTGTTCACCTCTGCAGAAAGGGAGGCCAATTATGTCTCAACCAAGGATTCTAAAAGGAGGCAAATTTATGAACAGTGAGAAAGTAATATTGAATGCTCAGCAGTAAAACCTTACTCGACAAACTTGTCTGCATTTATGGATCGCTTGCTGTTGCATGATTCACATAACGAGGTGGAACTCAATGGGACTTGGTTGTTGAGTTGTCCCCGAAGATCAGAAACCTTTTGCTTCAAGTTCATAATATCAGCTTCAGCAGCAGCAACTTCCTCAAGATCAGCCTTAGTCTATTATCAACACAAAGAAAAGAAAAAAGCTTCAAATGGCGAAAAACATTATCTTCCTCAATAGCCAGATTCAGAAAGGGTACCTTGGTGTCTATCGTTGACGGAAGGGACACTTGTCCTCTCCGCATATTCATTAGCCCAGATTCCAATGAAGCCCTCAGATTTCTCTCCTTCTGCAGCTGATCTCGTAAATTTTCCACCTGTTGAATGTGCAAAGTATTCTTGTTGAGCAGAGGAAAAAGCAGAACATTGCAAGCACAACAAACAATTTCCAGAAGCATGTAAATGCAGCATAGTTTCGAGTGCACCGACATTCTGTAACTATCAAGTTTCAGGAGGTTGGGGAGCAACCATGGTGGTTCTCTGGAATTTATGGTCCCCACGAAGATGCAAACAAACCGGCCTTCCCTGATGAATTACGAGAAGTAAGGAGTTTCTGTGCTGGGCCTTGGATGCTAACAGGGGACTTCAACATGATCTATTCTTCCGGAGATAAAAGCAATGACAATGTGAATAGGGTGCTAATGGGACGGTTCCATCGTTTTGTCAATGAGATGGAACTAAAAAGAGATACCTCTATTGGGTCGTCGTTATACTTGGCCGAATGAGAGAAATTCCCCCACCCTTGTCAAGTTGGATAGAGCCTTGTGTACTGTGGACTGGGAAGATATATATCCTCATTGTGTTTTGCAGAGCCACGTGACAGAGATGTCTGATCATTGTCCGTTGGTGCTTGGTCTCAAAGATGGGGTGAAGGGAAAGAGATGTTTCCACTTTGAAAGCTTCTGGACATGCCTTCCTGGCTTCCTTGACACAGTGAAGAGTTCCTGGGATCAGCCAAGTCAAACATCATGCCCTCTTGAGAACATCTCCTTCAAACTGAAGCGGCTGACCCGCGATCTGCAGTCTTGGAGCACGAAAGGAGTGGGTCATCTAAAAACTCAGTTATCCTTGGCACGTGAAGTGTTGCACAGGTTAGAAATCGCTCAAGGTTGGAGATCACTGTCACCGGAAGAGGACTGGCTGAGAAGAGAATTGAAGCGTCTTTGTTTGAAGTTAGCTTCACTTGAAAGAACTATTGCCAGACTACGCTCCCGAGTAAGGTACCTAAAGGATGGAGATGCAAATACATCCTTCTTTCACAAGCAGGCTACGTTCAGAAAAAGGAAAAATTATATACCCAAACTCATGGATGGTGATCGGATAGTAACTTCTCAAGATGATCAACACAAGATTTTGTTTGATTTGTATGAGAATCTGATAGGCACAGCCCCAAACCGATCTGCAACCTTGGATCTAGATTTCTTCCATAGGGCCAGTATGGATTCATCAATCCTTGATAGCCTGATCACAGAGGATGAAGTTTGGGAGACAATCAGATCACTGCCGGCAGATAGAGCCCCAGGTCCAGATGGGTATACAGGCAGATTTTTCAAGGCGTGTTGGCAGGTGATTAAAGCAGATCTCATGGCATGGCAGCAACCATTTCTTTACAGCAAGGAGATGCAAGGGGGCTTGGACTGCTAAATGCAGCCTACATCACTCTGATTCCGAAGAAGGTTGATGCAATGACGGCAAAAGATTATCACCCCATCAGCTTAGTGCATAGCTTCGCTAAACTAATAACCAAGATTCTGGCAAATCTATTGGCACCCTTCTTGGACTCCTTGGTATCTATGAATCAGAGTGCATTTATATGTGGAAGATGCATACATGACAATTTTATCCTAGTGCAGCAAACAGTTAAAGTGCTACATTGACAGAAGGTGCCTAGCCTCTTTCTCAAGCTTGATATCTCAAAAGCGTTTGACTCGGTGTCGTGGTCATTTCTCCTAGAAGTGCTGCAGCATTTGGGCTTTGGCTTGCCATGGTGCAACTTGGTCTCTAATCTGCTATCAACTTCTTCAACCTGTATTTTAGTGAATAGTGAGCCGGGAGAAATCTTGCAGAATCAGCGAGGGCTGCGGCAAGGGGATATCCCCCATGCTCTTTATTTTGGTGATGGATGTGCTTAATAGCTTGTTTGCAAAGGCAGGGAATGAGGGGCTGCTGCAACCTTTATCTCAACGCATGGCTGGACAAAGAGTGTCTTTATATGCTGATAATGTTGCTTTTATAAAAACCAAAGCTGCAGATCACTAGACACATTCTCAGGGTGTTTGGTGAGGCTTCAGGGCTGCAAACCAATATTCAGAAAAGCAATATTATACCCATCAACTGTGCAGAGGATTCTTTAACAACAATTCAAGATATTCTACCTTTGTTCAATCTCGGAGTTTCCGCGTAAATATTTGGGCCTGCCTTTGTCAAATAAGAAGCTCCAGAAGAGGGACCTTATGCCATGGATTGAGAAAATCGCTGACAAGCTCCCATGCTGGAAGGCAGCTCTCATGAACAGGGCAGGTCGTGCCACCTTAGTTCATGCTGTTCTCTCAGCAATGCCGGTTCACTTGTTAATTGCCATCAACGTTCCAAAGTGGTTCATCAAGGCGGTGGACAAAATTAGAAGAGGTGGAAAAAGCTAATGGAGGTTGTTGTCTAGTGGCTTGGGAGAAGGTTATGCAACCGTTGGATCTTGGAGGCTTAGGCATCCCAATCTGGAGGTAATGGCCTGGGCACTACAAATCAGATGGCAATGGCTTAAGAAGACCAGAGCTGATCGTCCATGGACTGACCTTGAGCTTCCCTCGCATACCAACTCAATAGCCCTTTGATCGTTGGCTGCACGGTTGCTCAATTGAAAGTCTTGTGCCAACAGTCTTTGCATGTGTCCCTCCAAGAACACACAAGACCCGGATGGTGGCTGAAGCTCTCAACAATGGGGAATGGCCCAGGGACATCCAAGGAGGCTTGTCTTGGGTTGATATTAGAGAATTCTTACAGTTATGGGACTGCCTCATAGAAATTGCTTTGACTCTCTCAAAAAAATTGCTTTGACTGATCAAGAGGATCGTCACATTTGGAGGCTTGATGCTAGCAGATGTTACTCCTCCAAATCTGCCTATAAAGCCTATTTCTTTGGTGCTGTGACCTTCGAGCCTTGGCGTCGATTATGGAAGACCTGGGCCCCAGCTAAATGCAAAATGTTTCTGTGCCTGGCAATCTGAAACAGATGTTGGACAGTGGATAGGCTTGCTATGAGGGGCCTCCCTCATCCGGATAGATGCCATCTATGTGATCAAGAGGATGAGACGATACAACACTTATTAACAATGTGCGTGGTGGCAAGACAAGTGTGGTTCAAATTGTTCCATCCGTTGGAGCTAACAGATTTAGTCCCCTGTCAAAATGAAAGGAGCTCTGCAGATTGGTGACGCAAGACGATGGGAAGAGTAAAAAAGGAGCAGAAAAGAGGAGTGAACACTAATTATTCTCGGCGCCTGGACTATTTGGAAGCATAGAAATGCTTGTGTGTTTGAGGGGGTTTCTCCTTCAGTTAACACAATTTTGTGTGAACTGAAGGATGAGCACGGCTTATGATGCATGGCTGGTGCGAAGAAACTGCTGGGGTTAGGACTTACTTTTGCAACCTAGGGCAGTTAATTGAGTTGTGTGTGTTAGCTATGTGGAAAAGTTTTGAGCCTGTGTAATTG
>Ga0182004_10003360_pt1 | contig 12745 bp, 11 predicted proteins | sample Sormic07211540_1_FD_120479 | JGI IMG/M metagenome (GOLD analysis project Ga0182004, IMG submission 120479) | Endophyte microbial communities from Sorghum bicolor roots, Mead, Nebraska, USA - 072115-40_1 MetaG | ecosystem: Host-associated > Plants > Roots > Unclassified | place: USA: Nebraska... | reverse complement strand
GGGAAAGGTTTTTAGAAACTAATAAAAAAACAAATTACATAGCTCGTCAGGAAACTGCAAGACAAATCAAGTATAATTAATCTATCATTAGCATATGTGGGTTACTGTAGCACTTAAGGCTAATCATGGAGTAATTAGGCTTAAAAAATTCTTCTCGTGATTTTCAACTAAACTGTGTAATTAGTTTATTTTTTTATCTACATTTAATGTTCCATGCATTTGTCCAAAGGTTCGATGGGATGGATGAAAAATTTTTGGAGGAGTAACTAAACAGGGCCTAAATAGAAGAGTTTGAGACATAGTACTTGGCTTGATCTGTCTATTTTCCAATTGCTCATGACCCAAGGTTAAAGATATTAAGCTCCATGGTTGAAAAGAATAAGAGTAAGATTTGAAAATAAGGCTAATGAATTTCAACATGGAGAAGGATTTTAATTTAAATACTTGAGTATTTATTGGAAGTTATCAAATAAATATAAGAAACCCTGAGTATTAATTCCTATCATTTCAGAGTTAACTAGCAAAGGTTTAGCTTAGGGGAGCTTGTTGACGGTAGATAATGATCACTTTTAACCATCAACTAAATGCATAAAGGAGATCACCACTAGAAAACATACGGCTTTTAACTGACAATTTTCACGAGTTTTGATGATTACATTTTCTGTAGGATTATTATAGAAAAGAGAAATTGGAGGATTTAATTGCAAGATTTACACAAAACTTAACAAACATAACCGCGACGGAAAATATCATACAGGAAGCATATATAACTTTGTAAAGTGCGATTAATGACTAGGAGCAGCAAACAACGAGAATCATTTATACAAGCTTGCGCACGCTCATATTATAAATCAGTTTCCAATGTAATGTAATTTGAGGCCTAAAACCAAATAACAATGTGCTGTTTATACCACTAGAGAGCAGCTTTTGGAGAAGTTTTCCTTAGCCCAAGAGCCGCTTGTCCCAGACATAGTCAATCGGTCTTCCCTTCCTGTGCTCCAACCTCCTGCAGGTAGTGCTCTGCATCCAAAGCAGCCATGCAACCTGGACCATCCAAGCGGTTACCATGGCCTTGTTTAGTTCCCAAAAAAATTTGCAAAATTTTCTAGATTCCCCGTCACATCAAATCTTTAGACGCATACATGAAGTATTAAATATAGACGAAAATAAAAATTAATTGCACAGTTTGGTCGGAATTGACGAGACGAATCTTTTGAGTCTACTTAGTACATGAATAATATTTGTCAAATACAAACGAAAGTGGTACTATTCCTATTTTGCAAAATTTTTTGGAACTAGAAAGTTTTCTTAATCGATTTGCTTGTGTTATAATATTACTAACAAGAAACATGTCAACGGGGACTGCATTTTGAAACTGACACTGTTTCAGGAACAGATAACAGAGAGGAACAATGGATGTAGCTCTTCGAAATTCCACGAAGCTTAAATCGTAAATTAAATCTTACTTCTCAGTTCTCACTCAATTAATAAAGAGAGAAGGATAATCAAAACAGAGAACTCAATGATTCAGAACAAAAGAGACCATAGCAATCCCTCTAACCATAGTTCCTTAGAAGTTGTTTCACAGTTACCTACTCACAGCATATGATAACTGCCCTTTGGTGGGTATTCTGTCCTAATTGCCCAACCAGATCATTTGCATCATGTTTGTTGCAAGGAATAAGCTTATAGTATTTTACTACTAATGAAATGCTGGTATGCGTATTGAACTTTGGTTGCAAGAAAATTATTTAACATGCTATAAGAAGATACTGATAATCATTACTATAGTTTAATTGCAAAATTGAGTTATGTAATGGAAAATGGGTACAATCCCAGTTCGAAAAAAAAGTAAACAAAGAAAAAAAGACAATGAAAACAGTGAACACAATGACTCAGAACAAAAGTTAAGAGACCATACTAATCTACCCATAATTCCTTTAGTTGTTTCACAGTTATGCTTGGCATATGATAATTGTCATTGGTCCAAGATCTATCTGTCCTAATTGCCCAACTAGATTGTTTATATCAAGTTATTCCTAATAAATAATGTTCCAAGTATTAAACATAATAGTATGTAACTACTAGTTAACAGCTGGTACTCCTCTTAAATCTTAATCGCAAGAAAATCATTTAGCATACTATTTCCACAAGGGGATACTGAAAAACATCACTATAGTCTATAGTGTAATTGCAAAATTCAGTTATTCCACCAATATTGGATAATCTCAAATATCACAGAGGAGGAACCTCAATACTGGAATAAGGAGCAAGGATATGCTTCAATGCCTACAACATTTATAAAGGTAGGTTTCGACTTTCGAGTGAAACAATGAAAAAGCTTCATGCCTCTGAGAGAGAAATCTTGTGGAGAGCTCCTAAAGAGTAAAGGTCAACTTGAAAAAAGGGACTGATTCTTATTCTTGTAAGTTATAAACTTGCAAGTAACCTAATGTTGCATGAACAGACAACCCTTTCCTGACCTTTTTTGAAGAGGCCTAAATTTGAGAGGCAAACAATTTAAAGATAAGATTCCACCATACAGTGGTTCAGGAATTCCAGAAAATATGGCATAAACCACCTAAAGATCGTGGGGATCAGAAACAACCACAACACCCTCTTCGTGTGAGCATATTGGATGCAAATAGAAATCATAGTTTAAACTACTGTTGTCTAGTCACAATCGTAGTCACAACACACCATCATGCAGCATCACAAACGTAGTCACAAGTTGATGTTATTGTTTGTGTAAACAGCAAAATTATTGCATAATAACATAGACACTCTGTTTACTAATTGAATATTGCATATTTGATTAGCTAGACTAGAGACGTACTCCACAAACTAACACCAGGCATGTTCCATTTCAGGATCCACCAATGCCATTTCCTAGCATAACATGGATGCAACATAAAAAAAAAGGGGGGGACACAACCCCATAATTGCAAATCACTATTGGGATCATGGAATACCAAAACAGCAGCATTAATAAAACCACAATGAAGCTTATACCTGATCCAGCGGCAGTAATGGCCTGGCGGTACTTCTTGTCCTGGACATCCCCAGCTGCGAAGACCCCCTTCACACTGGTGTGCGTGGAGCCGGGCTTGGTCACCACATACCCATCAGAGTCGAGCTCGAGCTGCCCTCCAAGAAATTTTGTCGCTGGCTCGTGACCGATGGCGAAGAAGAGACCGGCCACCTGGAGGTCGGAGACCTCGCCAGTGACGACATTCTTGACCTTGACGCCGGCCAGCGGGCCACCTTCCCCACCACCGTAGGCCTCGACGACTTCGGAGTCCCAAACGACCTTGATCTTGGGGTTGGAGAGCGCGCGCGCCTGCATGATCTTGGACGCCCGGAAGGCGTTGCGGCGGTGGATGATGTACACTTGCGAGCCGTACTTGGTGAGGAAGTTGGCCTCCTCCATGGCCGAGTCCCCGCCTCCGATGACGGCGATGGGCTTGTTCCGGAAGATAGGCGCAGCCCCGTCGCAGACGGCGCAGGCGGAGATGCCCCTGTTCCAGAAGGCGTCGGAGCCGGCGAAGTGCAGCCTGCGCGCGACGGCGCCCGTGGCGACGACGACGGAGTCGGCGTGCACGACGGTGTCGTCGGATGCGACCCGGAACGGGCGGGCGGAGAAGTCGACGGAGGTGACGGTCTCGGTGAGGATCTTGGTCCCGAACCTGAGCGACTGAGCGCGGCAGCGGTCCATGAGTTCGGCGCCGAGGACGCCGTCGGGGAAGCCCGGGAAGTTCTCGACGTCGGTGGTGGTGGTGAGCTGTCCCCCCGCGGCGATGTCGTTGGCGAGCCAGCCCTCGAAGAGGACGGGCTTGAGCTCGGCGCGCGCGGCGTAGACGGCCGCCGTGTGCGCGGCCGGGCCGCTGCCGATGATGCAGACGCGCGTGCGCAGCGGGCCCGCCGCGGCGACAGCCTCCTCCATCCCGTTGGCCGACGCCGTCGCGGAGGCCGTCGCAGCGGCTGCGGCGGCGGTGCTGGTGGTGGTGAGGGCGCGGGACTTCCGGAGCAACGCGAAGAGCTTGGAGCACAGGCTCATCAAGCCCGACGGAGCGACGGCGGCGGCGGACGCCGAAGGCGGAGCCGCTCTCTTTGCTCTGCTCGGTGGCTGCAGGCCGGGCCGAAGAATGGGCTGGAGCGGGCCGGCGTGCGTGTGGTTGGTGTGGCTGGCCGGCTGGCCCTGACCGCCCCGGAGTCGGAGGATTTTATGCGCGGTGTGAATGAGTGTGGACACTCAACGCTACTAGCCGAGAGAGACACGGTTGTGCGGCCATTCTGAATGCAAGTTAAGGATTCAGACACATTAAAATATATCACATCAGTAAAATTAGAGCGGACTTGTTTTGGATGTTGTCGGATTCACTTCAATTCATATGTGTTGGTGTAGATTGGGATAGAATTTAGTTTAAATTCCACTCCAATTCATCTCAACACATGTGGATTAATGTGAATCCGACTACATTTAAATAAGGCCTTATGTGTATTAAAGAGGAGAAAGACTTCCATGAGTGTTGGAGTGAGCGTGAAATAGTCAAGTTTGTCGAAGACCGTCTTGGGCATAACGCGGACGCTTGCTCTCCAAGATCACATAAGGCGTTCTCAAACATCTGATTGCCTATAGAGCAATCTATAGTGGGACATCCTGGGTCATTCTTCTTATGGGGGGAGAATGTAGGATTGCTTCACTACATGCCTCTGTTAGCTTGATGACTTCGGTTGACGGAAGTGGTCCCTTGTTGTTGAGGATGGCCCGAAGGTATTTTGCGTATATAGGTACCTGTATAGCATCTAACAACGGAATGTTGACATATAATTTCCAAATAACATTTACCAACTTACTGAACCGCTCGTCAGTGGTGGTACTCCTTCACATTTGTGGGAAAGGTAGGAGGATAGTATCATGGAAGTCTTTCATTAATTCGGGCTCTTGTGTATCAACTCGTGGTGAAGGTACTTCACCTTCTTTTTCTCCAGCTTCTTTGTCTACCTGCACTGAATGTGAAGGTCTACGTGACCCTTCTGGGTAGGGTGGATCACGTGTAACCTTATTCTCCTCTAGTAGATATTCCTTTAATCTGTTCATGGTTAGTGGCAGACAAAATAGAGGATAGATGTGTAATCTGTGATTCTATCTTTTTATTCAACATCATTTGTTCTTTAACTGCTAAAGAGAAATTGTCTAATTTTGAATTAATTCCCTCTAACATTTCATCATTAAAAACAAGCTTCTTATAAATACTCTCATTAATTCTAGCTTGTTCTAATATTAATTCTCTCAAGGGTGGTTGTCTTTGATTTGAATTGTAATCACTTTGATGCTTGGCTTGTTGCCTGAGGTTGACTCCGTCCTTGCTTCTTAGTGATTGCACTGATATCTTCTTCTTGTTGATCTTGAGAATTGAATGCATCTTGAATGGCTTGACGATTTCTTTTATAATTATCCCTCCGCTCTAGCCAGCTCAATAATACATCCATCTTAGTTGATAGTGCACACAACTCCTCTAGAACTTCTTCACTTTTATGGCATGTCTGGGTGTTGAATGTCTAATTCTGATTTTCTTCCATCTTTGCCATAATAGCTTCAGCTCTTCCAGAGGTGAGTGACATAAATGATCCTTCAGCAGTGGCATCCAATTGCTCACATGACCTTTGAGTTAGTCCATAATAGAATGTCTGCATGAGCAACCACTTCTTCATTCCATGATGCGGGCAGTATGATTTGTATCCTTGAAAACGCTCCCATGCTTCTAGAATAGGTTCACCTTTCTGCTACTGGAATTCTAAAATCTTCCCTCATAAGATATTCGTTCAGCCTATTGGGTAAAATTCTCTAGGAAAGCCTTCGAACATTCTCTCCATATCTTGAATTGATCTTTACTATGATAAAACCACTGATTTGCTCTTCCTTCTAATGAGAAAGGAAACAAACAAAGTAGCACGACATCCTGAGAAATGCTTGGAGTGTCAATGATATTGTCAATCTCTAGGAAATTCTGCAAATGTGCAATGGCATCTTCATCCTTCTTTCCACTAAATACGATAAGTTGCACCATCTTGATGAGGCTTGGCTTGATCTTATAATCATATTCTCCAAGGTCAAACATTGGACCTACGCGAAAATTCTCAGTGCTTGGAGCAGAGAATTCACGCAGAGTCTTCTCAGCCATCGCTTCTCAAAATGGTGTAAGACCCTTCTTCCTATGGTTGTTCCTGATAAGAGTTAAAATTCTACAACCAATCCTACACTTACCCTATAAAGTATTATTACATAAAACATGGGTAAGTCTGCTAAAGCAAAAGACTATGTCCTAAAGATATTTAAATGTTGATTTTCTATGGATGGTTCTACGAAAGATTTACTTGTATGAAATTCTAAAAAGTATATAAATTCTGGCTAATTAATAAATCCTTTTAAAATTATCCTAATAAATAAAATTGCGATCCCCAGCAACGGCGCCAGAAATGCTTGTAGGCATTTTTAGCATCACTTCATATTAAGTTGTCATCCCTAACATGATGCCAAAGCCAAGGATAAAAATAATCTACACGCAATAACTCTAAATAAATTCTCCCATTGCAGCATTTCACCCAAAAAGTATTTCGAGTATTGTTGATTTATTTTATGCCAAAAGGATAAAGCAACATTCTATTTATTAGGCTTAGGTGATCTTATATAAGCTAAGGAAATTATAATTATGTAAATCATAACCAATAGTACTAATGCTTTAGCGATAAATAATAAAATATGATAAATGATAAATGATAACCGAGTAACGAAGTAAATGGTATTCCAGAGATAGAAAATAAAGACTTACTAATGTAGGAAGACAATTTTGATATTCAAATAAAAGAAATCTATGTAATTACTAATATAAAGTCTACAGCCTACGCCATGCTACACATTTTCATCTATAGTGTGATAAACACAGAAAACATCATAAGAAGCATCAACTAATGAGGGTTTTAAGATGCAATCGTCACCTCCTTCGCAACCGCGCTCGGCTAATCCTATGTACGGAGGTGGACTACAGAGAAACCAACGCAACTGTCATCTACGCGGACTACCACACGACCCGACATGTCAGGGTGCCTCCGTAGGTACACTAAATATCTAGACACCACGTCTACATAATGTGCACCACCTGACTCACTCGAGTACTGAATCAGGCGCTTTACAATCATATAACAATAATCATCATAAACCACATCTATATCGAATGTGCAACTAGAATAAACTAAGAACTGAATAAATAGCAATATATTGAAGTAGAGCAAAGTCATAATGAAATATAAGATAATATTACCAATTTCTAGAAGATAGATATGGAATCCCGAGCGGAGCGCCCGTTCTCTACTTTAACCTCGCTAGACGCCTATACTAAGAACTTGAAGAACTAGAGCTCTACTTCTAATCTTTGGAAACTTTAACTTTTGGCTACTCTTGACAAATGAAGCAGGAGGAATAAATTGAATCTGTAGTGTCTCCTGGGAGGGGGGGTCTGCCCCTCTATTTTATAGCCTGGTGGAGTGCACACATGCCGTTGGATCAAACCGACTTAACAAGCGGCCGAGATGACTCCTCAGAGGCGATGGAAGAAGCTTCCGGAAGGGGGGCGAACCCTAGCTGCAGGGGGGCGGCCGGCACCACCTGGCGGCTGCTCGCTCCCTGTTGTGCCAGGTGTCTTCTGGAGTCTTCCTGAATCCTCTGGTGTCGTCCTTCCGTCGTGGATAAGTTTCATGGCTGATTAGCACTTAAATCTCTCTTTTCACCAATTTCTGAAATAATCCCTTAAAATCACAGAATATGCAAAACTCGTGAAAATTGTCAATTTAAACCATAGACTAGTGTGTTTTCATATTTTCTTTTGAGTCTAAAGTTCTAATAAAAGTTGACGTTATCAACCGTCAACAAATGGTAACCGACTAGGATTACTTTCTAAATTTATAACCCTACCCTCTAGACTATATAAAGAGAGGCAAGGGACCCCCTCAGGACAATTGACCACATCTTATATCAATACAATCAGACGTATGACGTAGATATTACGCCATCACGACGGCCGAACTTAGATAAAACCATTGTCTGTGTCTTGCGTCACCATCTAGTTCGTGCCTTGTGCACCTGTGTGCCGATAATCTACTACCGTGAGTATACCCCAAGGTAGACTGTCGACTAGCTTTCGTCGACAAATACGGATAATGCAAACCATGTCGGATAAGATACGATTGGATGTCGATATTATAAATATATGATTTAAGTATTTGTATACGGATATGGTATCGGATGTTAAATATTCAAACTCGCGAATATGGACAGATCTAAACTTCTTTAAACGAATTTAATCTCGAATACGATAAGAAAATATCCATACTATTTTTATGCCAGCTCTCAACCTACGAACTCAATAGTGTGACTCACTGTTTAACACCATTTCCTTTATTATTGCAAAGTTCACATTCCCCTTTTACTGTTCACACAAAATACAACCGGAAATGGGAAGGGGGTGTAGTAGTATAATTACATTTCTTTTTTTAACCAAAAGTAGTAGTATAATTACATGCCAAAAACATCACGGTCCATATAGTACGTGTCTAAGTGTCTACTAAGGAATAAATAGACATCGTTTTGCAAAAAAAGAAAAAATAAAAGAATAAACATGCATCAACTGGTAGCGATATATAGGCTAGTTCGGCCCGGTGTTCATTCGCTACATGTCAACCGGAGAAATCTTCTGGTTTGAATGTTCGGATGGGAGACACCATTGGATGATTCCCGCCGCGCATGTATGACGGTTCCCATGTATGTTTCCTTTTATTTTCTTTTGTTTTTCTTTCCTTTTTTTTTCTTCTTATTTTCTTTCTTTTCTATATTTCTTTTCTTTCCCCTCCCGCTCGGTGTTGTTTTTTCCTTTTTCGTTTATTTTTGCTTTTCTTACTATATTTTATTTTCTTTAATTTGTTTTGTTTCTTTTTTATTATTTTCTATACGTTAATTTTTCCTTTTTGTTTTGTATTCCTTTTTTATTTTCCTATCTTTCTTTTCTTACTCGGACTTTATTTTTCATTTTTATATTTTTAATTATTCTCTTATTTTGTAACTTTTATTTTTTTTCTTATTGTTTTCTTTGATGTTTGCATGTTGTACTTGTGATGTTTTATTTTTTCTCTTTTATTTATTTATTTTTATTTTTTCTAATTATGTTTTTTTATTCATGTTTTTATTTTTTAGTCTTTTTTGTTGTTTATCTTTTGCTTTTTTTCTTTTTTTTTCTTTTTGTGCGTTATTTCTTTTTCTTTTTTTAATGTTTTGTGTTTATTATTCACCATTCTAAATTCATAGTAAACATGTTATGTTCTAAAACATATTTAGTGTTGTTCACATAATATATATGTGATGTACTATAATATACTTAGTGTTGTTCTATGACATATCTAGGGATGTTCACTTAATATATATGTGATGTTGTAGGATGTATTTAGTGTTGTTCACTTACTATATATGCAATGTTCAAGGATGTATTTTGTGTTGTTCTATGGTGTATCTGGAGATGTTTACTGAGTATATATATTGTTTTATAGTTTGTCTAGGAATGTTCACTTAGTATACATGTGATGTTCTACTTGTTCACGTACTATATATGCGATGTTTTATAATTTATTTAGTGTTGTTCTATGGTGTATCTAGGGTTGTTCACTTATTATATATGTGATGTTCTAGGATATATTTAATGTTGTTCACGTACTATATAGGCGATTTTCAATAATATATGTGAATGTTCACTTAGTATACATGTAATGTTTTAAGATGTATTTAATGTTGTTCACGTGCTATATATGCAATGTTGTACAATATATTTAATGTTGTTCTATGGTGTATTATATTTATAAGATAAATATTTATTAATAAAATTTTATGTAAATATATTTATATGGGATCTTATTTTGAAAAAATTATTGCAACAAATCTGATAATGTAATCGAAATTTAATTTGAATCTTTAGTTTAGCAGTTATTACCTTTTTTTAGTTTATTAAAAATCATTTACATGTGGGATGGATGAGTGGAGTGTGGACCAGTCTGGCAACGTCTTTTCATGAGCAGTAGGCGGGAGCACGCACGCTAAAAGTAAAGCAGGAAACTGTGGACGGAAGCTACCATCCTTGAGCGGACGGTAGCACCCCTGTCAACGGGAAGTCGGTGGCCTCGCCGCTCGGCTCAACCCTGGCAGCAGAGCTGACTGGTAGTGCACGCGCACCCGCGGAGTGTTCGGCCGCGCCAGCCCTTGCCGCGCCCCGCGACCACGCATCGGCGTTCTTGCTTGCTGCAGAGCCGTGCGCGCGTTTGTTGATTTCTCCTGTACGTGTACGACCACCTGTACATGACAGTATTCCGGTACATGACAATTCATAAAATAAAACATGCGAGGCGGCTCCCGATCGAATGGGTTAATTAGCTAGTCAGCCAGGACAATCCAAATAGATTGATCATCTTGGCCTTTCGAAGTTTCGAGTATAAGGGCCCTCCGGACTCGCAGTGGCTAAACCACGCCAGAAGCGCTTCTTAGTCCTTGAACATTTCATGTTGTATACAGCTCAGTGGCAATCTCTACTTAATTGAACGTATTAAGTAGGTTGGTAGGCTAGCCTACACTCATTGCGGTATACGTACTGAAATGGATCACAAGTTGTCACGTAGTCGTTTATCAAGGTGATAGGATCGTATTGTCGTCATGAATTACTATTCACTAAATTCAACTCTAGTCCTCCACTGCGGTCACGATCTTATAATATAGAGAATTAATTAATAAAACTCTAAGGTCATCGAGCTTTGTTCAAAAGTGATTGTTAGAGCACTATAGTCAGTGTACAACTCTCGCTTAAGCTTATCAGCTAAAATCAGCTAACATGGAGTAATATTTTTCTCTTATAACAAATCAGCATCAATCAGTTAAACATGCACATAGGCACTAAACAACCAGCATTAGTTGTAGCCACTATACATCAATCACTACCAAACACACTAGTAGAAGATAGTGGTGGCCATAGGTTGGCCATGGCCACGAATCGAAAATATCGATTTAGAGGGTGTTTAGATGCTTTTGGAATGGTAAAACCTTTTTCCTTAATCTTTTGCTATGAAACTTTTGCCCATTCAAACTTTATATCTTGGTGTTTAGATGCATGGTAAAACTTTTACTATATAGACGCAGCACATGCCCCCATGACATTTTTGCCCGGTTGTGAGCCTCTTAGGTCCCAAATGATAAAAGTTTAGTAGCCTAAGTTTTGCTCTTTTTTGCCTATGTTGTTCAGATTTATTTTGTCAAAAGATAAGATAAAACAAAAGTTTTAGCAAAAGAGGTACTTTTGTTTTATTCTTGGTTTTCTTTTATTTTATTTCTCTCCTAGTCATGCTCTGGTAAAAGCATTAGTTGTAGCCACTATACATCAATCACTACCCAACACATTAGTACAAGATTTTTTTTTTGAAAGGCACTAGTACAAGATATTGGTGGCCTTAGGTCATAGATTTGCTAAGAAATCCAAATAAATGCAGATTCGCTATTAGAAGATAGTGGTTGCCATAGGTTGGCCGCGAAATCCGAATAAATACGGATTGGAACTACTTTTAGAATTTAATAGATATAGAAACTACATGTAGTTTCTAGTAGGTTGCCATAGGTTGGCCGCGAAATCCGAATAAATACGGATTAGAACTGTTCTTACTATACAGTTGATTCTATTATTTTAAAAACATAATTTTGAATCTTATATTGTATTTTTTATTTCTTTTTGTTGAGTACTATAACTCAAATGATGTTGATTTTATTTTCATTCGACATTAATTGTTAAACATATCAAATTGAAAATTTATCAACTATATATTAAATTTTAGATCTTTTTGAACTCTATAATTTTGATGTACTCATTATCTTGACCTGACCTCATTTGAAAGTATTATAATTTTTTTGTGCAACAGGCTATTAGTGACGGTTTTTGTGGTCACAAACGAACCGGTAGTGATAATCCGGCATTGTGAACGAAACAAGCCCTCTGGTGTCAAATTCAAGCATCAACCATGGACTACTTTTGGACACAAAAATATACTATGTGATTGCCGTGTCATGGATTCGTAGCTTGCTTCTTTGACGACGAACATTCTCTTTGCATAACCGCTAGGACTTGGATAGGATGGATGCCTTTATACCGGGGACGAACGTGGAGTCCTTCTGCCCTGGCCGAACGGTGAAGCGACGAATGGAATGGAACCTTCCATGGCGAAGAGTAGGTTTGGCACATGTCCCCGTCGCCATCAAAGTCGTTGCCGGGTTTATGCATTGTCGCCGGCCGGACTGCACGCGACAGGTGGCCATGTCATTGTTTAGGCCTTGTTTAGTGCGTCAAAAATTTTAGTTTTGGCTACCGTAGCAATTTCATTTGTATTTGATAAATATTATCCAATCAAGGACTAACTAGCTCAAAAGATTCATCCCGCAAATTACAGCTAAACTGTGTAATTAGTTTTTATTTTTTCCTACATTTAGTACTCCATGCATGTGCCACAAGATTCGATGTGATAGAAAATTTTGAAAAGTTTTGTGTTTTTGGCAAAACTAATGTAACACCCAAAATTTGGCTCCTCTAAAAATAGATGAATTTGGCTTTATTAAATAATTTTGTGAGCATTTTCAATATAGGAAAATAAATAAATTTGGAGAAAATAAAAT
>Ga0182004_10003359_pt1 | contig 12746 bp, 13 predicted proteins | sample Sormic07211540_1_FD_120479 | JGI IMG/M metagenome (GOLD analysis project Ga0182004, IMG submission 120479) | Endophyte microbial communities from Sorghum bicolor roots, Mead, Nebraska, USA - 072115-40_1 MetaG | ecosystem: Host-associated > Plants > Roots > Unclassified | place: USA: Nebraska... | reverse complement strand
TTGTTTAGTTCGCAAAATTTTTTGTTTTTGGATACTGTAGCATTTCGTTTTTATTTGACAAACATTGTCCAATCACGGAGTAACTAGGCTCAAAAGATTCATCTCACAAATTACAGATAAACTATGCAGTTAGTTTTTATTTTTGTCTATATTTAATACTTCATGCATGCGATCAAAGATTCGATTTGACGAGGAATCTTGAAAATTTTTACGAACTAAACAAGGCCTTAGACAAGGAATAGGCATCAAGGCGACAGATAGTCACGTGGCGCGGCAACGTGTTGTGGGCAGTGGGCATCGTCACGTGACCACGGTCATCCACTAGGGGCGCGCAGTTGCGTTGCATGCGCCGTTGGCTGGCTGGGCAAGGGCGAGCATTCTCCTAGTAAGTTTTTTTGTTTTTTTTTTCAAAAAAAATACATGTATATACTATATAGATTTTGGGATCCTAGGGTATGCTAGTGCAGGCAAACCCTATAAATCTACCACCGCATCCAAGTCGCACAAGTATGCATGGATTTGTGGGGTGCGGGGCATCCGCCGCCCCCAAACTATAAAAGCTGGCGATGAGAGGAGAGGGAGGAGTTACCTATTACTTCTCGCCGTTAAATGCCCGTTTCAAGCCTAGACCAAAGAGATTCAACTCCAATTATAGTAGTTCACTACAACAACTCTGATGGCACTTGTCTTAGCTTAATGGTTGATCAAGTTTCACCAACTCGAGTCTGTGGCTCTGTGCTCATTCCTCGCACAAACTCCACTTGGTAGGGAGCATTTGTAGCACGATATTTTGTAACATTTTGCGCACAGCTATAATATTTGTGCTCGGCAATATAACTTGCTCTTGAATTTGTTCCTACGTCGAGTTGACTTGGCAATGATCGCGATATTGGGTGGTACGATGATTAATGTTAACATAAAATCGGTCCACTGGTTAGTCAAAGGTGTTCACGATCATATTAACTTTTTTTAGAACTATTACACAATACAACATTGATGGTCATATTACGCATGCACACTTACCCCTGTGAACACATGTAGGTAAATTCTATCCCGAGCACCTCTAAAAGTATAACACTATTAAATTCTGAAATAAATTCAAAAAAATATAAGCATCCGTGCCAAATCGAGAATTTATACCGGATAGATAAGTTTCACCACAAGAAATTTAACTATGATTAGTTTGCATGATCACATAGCAACCCAGAGATTTCCAGCGACCCATTTATAATTGAAGCCCACTATATACTATACGTGGTACATATATAGGATACGCGGCCATATAAACATCACAATATATATTGACCGGATATAATAAGCACATATGTACGCCGTTGCTCACAATTTGGACGCCGTTGAACTCGTTCACGTCTAGAGTTGCTTGGTCGTCCTACATCCTCGCGTGGGGCCACCCTGCTCCTGCCTTCTAGTGGCTCCATCAATAGAGTGAGGGAGCCCTAGGAGGAGTCCGAAGTGTTCTGCCTTCCTGGAGATCGTGGTCTACTGTACTGTCGCTGCCCCGGCCACCGCTCGTCATGGTGAGACTCCACAGCAGCTCATGTACCTGTGGTTATCTATTTTGTTAGGCGTAGGTAGTTGGCGCCAGCAACATTGAAGAGGCCTGCTGATCAGTAAGGGTGTTGGATGCATATAGTAGAGAAGAAGTAGGCAGAAACAGATGTATGTGGGTGTGGCCGGCACAAGATTGATCTTCACAGGAAAATCTGTGGTAGAGAAGGCTGTCGTGGTGTTAGTTGTGGGCATGCAGATGTATGTAGATGCAGATCATCAGCAGAGAAGTAGTAGAATCCATGCTCATGCAGTCACTGATCATTAGTTTTGATCTTCACAAGATTAGGCTGCTGGTGTTGTTGTCACAAGATTAAGGTCCAGGAGTAGTCGAGTAGATTAGAACAGCTGGTCTTGTGTTGCTGGATTTGATGAAGAAGTATGCTGTTGATCAGAGTAACACATGGTTGAGCAGATACAGATCAAGGTCAAGGAGTAGATTAGAACAGCTAGCTGGTCTTGAAACAGAAGCAGTTTTGCTGCTGTAATTTGATGGAGAAGTAAGGAAGTATGCTGTTCATCAGAGTAACAGATGTTTGTGCAGATAGAGATCAATATGCATCGAAGGGAGAGGGCCTCAATTGCCATGGCAGTATAGAAAGGAAGAATATAGGTAGTACTGGGTTGGAGGCAAGCTGGTGATTAGCAATAAAGCTTTTATAGTAGAAGTGTGTTGGAAACCGGACGGCGGTTTTACGCCGGCGGCTATGAACGCGAGCGGTGGTGATCGCGAACAGGAAGACAACACACGCGTGAACTCTTAGACACAAGATTTGGTGCTGCCTGAAAGCGCAGCTTTTCTGAGTGTTCTCTTTGCTATTTATTGAAAGAAACAACAATGCAATGCATGGTAGTAACAGCGCGACGCGGAACTTGCGCGTCTATCCCCACGCTCCACAAACGTCACCCATGGCTGCATGCCAGAGTTCATGGCGAGCTATTCTCGGCCACCTCTTCTAAACGCACGGCAGTCCACAAGCCGGTGCTCGTGCGTGTGCTGTAACTGAATAAACATGCAGATGCTAAAAAATAGATGCTAGGCTTATCTAACAAGTCTCCTCCTAAGCCTAGTGTCGATGTTGCACACTGTGAACTCCGATGCGAGAGCGCAACTTGCAGAAGCGTTCCCATGTCAGAGCCTTGGTTGCGATGTCCGCCAGCTGCTCCTCCGTTCCGGTGAACTCGATCTTCACCCTGCCATCATCAACGCACTCCCGAATGAAGTGGTACCTGACGTCAATATGTTTGCTGCGATCTTGGAAGATAGGGTTGCGACTGAGGGCGATAGCGGACTGGTTGTCGATCTTCAGTGTGGCGGCGCCGGCCTCCTCGCCTCTGAGTTCTGCGATCAGCCGCGCCAACTAGATTCCCTAGCACGCAGCAGTGGTACCAGCCATGTACTCGGCCTCGCACGATGTGAGGGCTACCACCTTCTGCTTCTGGGATTGCCAGGTGACCAAATTGTTGCCGAGGAAGAAAATTACACCTGAGGTGCTCCTCCGAGTGTCCACATCTCCTGCCATGTCGCTGTCACTATAGTCGATCAGCAGGGACTCCTCCTTCCTCCTTCTCTGGTAGTGACAGCCGTAATCAAGGGTCCCAGAGATATATCTGAGGATTCGCTTGACAGCTGCTAAGTGCTCAGTGGTTGGATTCTCCATGAATCGACTCACAAAGCCCATTGAACATGCCAAGTCTGGCCTTGAATTCAGAAGGTAACGCAGAGATCCCACAATGCTTATGTAAAGAGTTGGATCAACAACAGGGGATGAGCTTTGCTTACTAAGCTTCAGGCGAGGCTCCATTGGAGTGTAGGTGGACTTGCACCCGGTGAGTCCCGCCGTTTCCAGAATCTTGGCCGCGTACGCGTTCTGGCACACGGTCATGCCTTCTGCCATCTGTGTTACTTCAAGGATGAGGTAGTAGCGCAGGAGCCCCAGATCACTCATCTGGAAGGTGGACTTCATCTCCTGCTTGAAGGTGTCGATGTCGGTCTGATGGCCACCGGTGATGATGAGGTCGTCGACATAGACCTCGACCACCAGCCGGCGCGCACCAGAGCCTCGCAGGTAGACGACATGCTTGGACACGCTCCTCTTGAAACCGAGCGCAAGCAGGGACTGGTCCAGCTTGGAGTACCAGGCGTGGGGAGCTTGCCACAGACCGTACAGAGCTTTGACAAGGCGGAGCACCTTCTGTTCATGGCTGCGTAGGACAAACCCGGGCGGCTGCGCGACATAGACCTCCTCCTGGATCACGTTGTTGAGGAATGCAGATTTAACATCCATGTGGTGGACTGCCCATCTCTCGCAGGCGGCATGCGCTAGGAGCAAACACACGAACTCTAGGTGGTCAACAGGGGCAAAAACCTCGTCGAAGTCGATGCCCTGTCGCTGAATGTAGCCCTTGGCTAGAAGACGTGCCTTGTGCTTGGTGACGATGCCCGCAGCGTCCTTCTTGGTCTTGTAGACCCACTTGAGGCCGATTGGCTTGATGTGCGACGGCGCCTTGACGAGTTCCCATGTTCCGCTCGCCTCTATGGACGTCATCTCATCCAGCATCGCGTGCCTCCAGCACTCGTGACGCAGCGCCTCTTCCAGTGTTGCCGGCTTGACTTCGCTCGCGAGAAGAAGGTGCTCCTCCACGTTCCATGCAGCGAGGCCAGGTGTCGGTGTAGGGCCAATCACGCTGTCGATGTGATGGAACTGGAGCAGGGCGTCGTCGTCGTGGTCGGCATCCAGTAGCTCACTGGCTCTAGACCCTGGTGGCGACGCGAATTTGACGTCTTGGTGCGGCACTGGGCTCGACGTCGTGGGAGTAGGAGTGCTGCCCACAGGCGGCGTCAAGGCTGAGCGTGCAGGTGTAGAGGTTCCTGACAGCGATGTTGCTGAAGTAGAGGTGATCATCGTGGACTCCAGACCCTCAGTCTCCTCGATGATGAAGCCACCGGGATAGACGTCGTGGTCGGGGGTCTATGTCCACTGCGCCGTTTCATCAAAGGTGATGTCGCGGCTGATGTGGACACGCCGGGTGAGTGGGTTGTAGACCCAGTATGACGAAGATCATGCGCCGACTGCGGTCGTCCAACTTCTTCAGGTTCGGCATGGTCACCTTGACGTGTGCGACACACCCAAATGTGCGGAGGTGGTGTACCACCGGCGTGCTTCCCTTCCACAGCTTGTACGACGTCTTCCCTTTGATGGCCTTACAGGATGTTTTGTTCAGGAGGTAGACCACTGTCGTGACGGCCTCACCCCAGAACATGCCTGGGAGCGCCTTGGCCTTCATCATGGTTCGAGCCGTGTCCGCGATGGTTTGATTGCGGTGCTCTATGACGCCGTTCTGCTAGGGCGTGTGCGGCGTGGTGAGTTTACGCCGAACTCCGAGGTGGGCATAGTAGTTGGTGAAGTCTGCCGAGATGAACTCGCCCCCGCTATCGATACGTAGGGCGAGCAGCTTCTTCCCCATCTTCCGCTCGGCCGTGGCTTGGATGTTCTTGATGGCGGCGGCGGTGGCGTCGTTGCTGGGTAACAATGCGATCCACATGTACCTTGAGTAATCATCGACAAGCAGGAGAAAGTAATGGTTGCCACTTGGAGTTGCTAACATGATGGGGCTACAGAGGTCGCCATGGAGTAGTTGAAGCGGCTCCGTGGAGCGTCCGAGCGCCTTCTGTGGGAACGACGCCCACCGCTGCTTGCCGGCGAGGCAGGCTTCATAGACCTGCTCCACCAGGGTGAGCGTGGGTAGGCCACGGACCAGCACCTCGCGTGCCATCTTCTTAAGGGCGGTGAAGTTCGCGTGGCTGAAGCGGGCATGCCAGGTCCACGCCGCGTCGATGGTGCACGCGGCCAGGCAGATCGGGCGTGCGATGTTGACTTTGAGCACGTACAGCCTGCCTAGGCTCCTTGGGATCCTTACGAGCAGGTGGCGTTCCTCATCGCGCACGTGCATCACATAGTCTTCGATGAGCACCTTGTACCCTCCTTCGTCGAGTTGGCTGACAGAGATAATGTTGGCGGTGAGGCGCGGTAGGTAGTAGACATTGGGAAGCGAGTGATGCTCCCCGTTCTTGCAGGTGAAGAGGATAGTGCCACTTCCCTCGATCTGTGCGATGGAGCCGTCGCCGAACCTGACGGAGCCGTGGACGGTGGTGTCGAGGTAGGCGAAGGCGACTCTGGACCCAGACATGTGGTTTGAGGTGCCGGTGTCCATGATCCATCGCTTCGGGTCTGGATCGGGCTTGCCGTCGAGCACGGTGAAGACCTTGCGCTCGGTGAAGTGGATCTTGGAGGTCGACGAGGATGAGATCGGCAGCGACGCCGTCTGCTCGAAGAAGACCGAGGGTGGAGTTGACTGCTTCAGCTCCTCCTGGGCCGAGCCGATGGCTATCATGAGTGTGCCCTGCTCTTCTTCTTGGGCCACATGGGCCTGTTGAGCCGACTCCTCCTTCTTGTTGCGGCAGTCGCTGGCCTAGTGGCCTTTCTTGCCGCAGCGTGGGCAGGGAGAGTCTAGCGGAGGACGAGACTCGCCAGAGCCGCGTCCCCATCCTCTGCCCCGACCTCTACCACGACCACTAGAGCTAGAGCTACCGTGGGAGGAATCCTGTGCCTTCTTCTTGTATTTTTCGACCCACTGTTCCTCTGTAAGGAGCAGCTCGCCATTTGCGTTCTGTGGTGGCGATGGCTCGACGTCGTCAGGCGCCTTGAGCCTCCCGGTGACCTCCTCGATGGACAACTGTGAGAAATCAAGGAGTGTCTCAATTGAGATTACCAGCTGCTTGTACCTTGGGCGAGCGACACGCAGGTACTTAGCCACCACGCGGTGGTCTGGCTCCAGATCACCAAGGACTGCCATCTGCTGTGTGATGTTCATGAGATGCAGGGTGAACTCCTTGATGGCCTCGTCGGCACGGAGCGTGATGTTCTCGTACAACGCCTGAAGGGTCTGGGCTGTTGATCTCCGCACGCGATCGTCGCCGATGCGGAACGACTTGATGGCCTCCCAGGTGTCGTGGGCGGTGTCTTTGGTGGCGAGTGCAGGCACCATGTCCTCCGGTATCGCGTTGTAGATGGCATCGAGGGCACTCCGGTCATCGTCGTACTCCACGGTGTCGGGGTACTCGATGGCGTCCCAGAGATGACGAGCCTGCAGCTTCAACTTCATCCACAGCAACCATTGGTGATAGTTGGTGCACGTCAACTATGGCCAGGTGCTCGAGCCGCCACCTTCTCGGATGATGCGCTCGACGATGATCTCACGTGGATGTCGGGTGTGCGAGCGACATGGAGCCCGGAAATGACGCGGTGAGCGGCGTGGTGGAGAGCGACTCGGAGATGGAGAGCGGCACGGAGTCTTGCTGCCACAGCCCTCCAGTTTCTCCTTGTCCGTCTGCAACGGCGTGCGTCCGTGTGGCCTCGTCGACATGACGTCGCAGGCCCCTCTCTCTCTAGCTCTGATGCCACTTGTTGGAAACCGGACGGCGGTTTACGCCATCGGGTGTGAACGCGAGCGGCGGTGATCACAAATAGGAAGACAACACACGCGTGAACTCTTAGACGCAAGATTTGGTGATGCCTGAAAGCGCAGTGCATGGTAGCAACAGCGCGATGCAGGACTTGCGCGTCCATCCCCATGCTCCACAAACGTCGCCCATGCATGCATGCTAGAGTTCATGGCGAGCTATTCTCGGCCACCTCTTCTAAACGCACGGCAGTCCACAAGCCGGTGCTCATGCGTGTGCTGTAACTGAATAAACATGCAGATGCTAAAAAATTGATGCTAGGCTTATCTAACAAAGTGCACACAAAGAGATGCGGGTTGTGGTGATGCAACCCTTGTCCGGCTGTCCATGAGAGTATGCAGAGTAGTAGGAGATTTAGCAAAAGAAGGGAGTAGTTTAAGAGATAGTGAAGAAGACTAGACTCAAGCCACACTTGCATTAATTCACTGATATAAACATTTATAAAACAAAGAGCTCAGCTCGTGGTCTCTCAGATCCTACATATAGGGAAGACTATACCGGCTCTGCCATTCGTCGTGCGCATGCCTGATGACTCGGCTGCAGGATTCCATTATCACCCCCCGCAGTGGCAGCGTCGGGTGGCCCGATGGTGAGACTAGACCAGAACACCACGAACGTCGCTACAGGTAGGCCCTTGGTCATCACATCAGCAAGTTGCTGATCAGTCAAAACATGAACGATGAGCAGGTCCCCAAAGGCAACTCATTTCAGCATTAAGTGGATGTCCAGCTCAATATGCTTGGTGCGTCAATGATGCACAGGGTTCTTGCTCATGTAGACGACGAAGACATTATCACAGTAGGCGATCGTGGGGCTTGGTACGTTGACGTGGAGCTCACCGAGCAGCTTCTGGAGCCAAATACACTTGGCCACCGCGTTCGCCATGACCCGGTACTCGGCTTTGGCGCTTGACCGAGATACCGTGGCCTGTCGCTTGGACGACCATGACATAATGCATTGCTGAGGTAGATGTAGTACGCAGACGTGGAACGCCGCGTGTTGGGGAAGCCAACCTAGTCGGCATCCAAGTAGGCGATGATCATTGGCGTCGACGTCGTGTCACGAAAGTGAAAGCCGTGGGATGTAGTGCCCCTGATGTAGCGCAGAATGCGCTTGACAATGGCGATGTGGCACTCCCACGGGTCATGCATGTGCAAGCATGCCTGTTGGACGGCGTAGGCGATGTCGAGCCGTGTAATGGTGAGGAACTGGCATACTGCAGTTCTCTAGTGATACTGCGGTACTCACTCGGACTAAAGGAGGAAGGCAGCTTGACATTCGTGTCAATCGGCGTCGCGATGGGCTTGCATTGTAGCATCCCCACACGGTCGAGGAGCTCCTCAGCATACTTTGTCTGCGACAGGAAGAAGTCGAAACCATGAAGTCGCATGTTGACATTGAGAAAGAAGTGCAAAGGGCCCATGTCCTTCACGGCAAACTCGGGATGGAGTCCGGTGATGATATAGTTGGCCATGCAGCCCATGGCCCGTTGGCCCAGCCCGGTCCGGGCACGGCCCGAGGCACCAGGCCATGCCGGGGCCGCCACTATGGCCTGTGGCACAGCTTAGGCACGGTCCGATGGCCCGGTGCTTAATGGCCTAGTAAGAAATGTAGCCTGCTAATTCTAAAAAAAGAAAATGTAGGACCTGGTAAGAAATGTAGCCTGCTAATTCTAAAAAAAAGAAAATGTAGGCCTGCTGGCCTGCTAGTGGCCCATCTAGCCATCTTGCTGGCTTGCTGTAGCATCAGGCACGAGCTTGGCCCGGTGGCCCGTCATGCCTTTGGGCTAGCCCGATAGCCCACGGGCCATGCCTTGGGCCGTACCCCTAGCACGAGGCAGGATGATGGCACGGCACGACCGGCATGACGTCACAACGTGACATGATGTAGACACGACACGGCACAACACAGCACGCTGTGCCGCCGGGCCATGCTGGCATGGCCCGATGGCCACCTATAGGCGATGATCTCCTAGGGTAGCGTGTCAGAGGAGGCAGTCAGCACCATGTCATCGATGTACAGGAGCAGCTATGCTATCGACAAGCCATGATGAAGCACGAATAGGGACGAGTCTGAGCGTGTGGCGATGAACCCGATGGAGCACAAGAACCCAACGATCCTTGTGAACCATGCCCGAGGAGCCTATCGAAGACCGTACAGGGAGCGGTATAGGAGGCAGACAACATCAGGCTATGTTGGATCGACAAACCTGATCGGCTACTGATAGAGAACGTGTTCATCGAGGTTGCCGTGAAGGAACATGTTAGAGACGTCAAGCTGCTAGACCGGCCACCATTTCCCTGCAACGTGTGTTAGCACGATGCGGATCATCATCGGCTTCACCACTAGGGTAAAGGTATCTCTGAAGTCGAAGCTACCATTGGGGTTGTAATTATGCTTGAACACCCACTTGCCGATGATGACGTTCGTGCACGAAGGGCGCAGAATGAGCCTCCAAGTGTGGTTAGCTTGCAAGGCGTTGAACTCCCGTTGCGTGCGTGCCTTCCAATTGGGGTCGTGGAGAGCTACATGTGCGGACGTAAAGACCAAGGAGACTGTCGTTGCGGCAATCATAATGGCGTACCATGGGTTCGGTTTGTGAATACCGTCCAGGGCATGAGTCACCATCGAGTGACACAGCGGTGCTACGGCCAGCGGTGAAACAGTCAATGGTGATGATGTCACGCCATCTGCTGAAGATGACATCGAGGAAGACGATGGCGTAGCATCGAACCGAGGCACTGAGGGTGCAGTGGACGGCATCGATGTGGTCACCAAGGATGATGGCGATAGCGTGACGTCGAAGTTGGGCTCCAAGGGATCAGATGACAAGGGCGTAGAAGCCGCGGGCGACGAGGTAGCACTTGATGCCATGGTAGAGGTGTCACGGTGGCGTAGCTTGGCTACTGCACCACACCCGACATCGGGCAGCTGCACCATGATCATGTCAATGTCACGGATGACCACCATGGAAGGCATGGATGGGTGACTTGTTTGTCAAAAGGGGAACTAAGACTCATCAATTGCCGGGTCATAGCACCTATAGACCTTGTGATTTACAGGATAACCTAGGAAGATAGAGGGAACAAAACACGGACATAGCTTGTTTGCCATGGTCACTGTGTGGTTAGGGAAACATAGGCTGCTGAAAACGTGCAAGTGATCATAAGTGGGTGGATTACCAAAACGGAGTTGATGTGGTGTCGCTGTGCGAGCGGTGTGGCATGGTCAAACATTGATTAGATGGGTGGCAATAGCCAGAGCCTCGGCCTAGAAATGTAGTGGCATGGACGCGTGCAGGAGCATGGTGCACATGTTGTCGTTGAGAGTGCATAGAGTACACTCGACTTTGTCATTCTGCGTTGAGGTGTACGGACAGGAGAGGTGGAACACCATCCCATGATCCTGAAGATATCGGCACATAGTGTAGTTATCAAATTCGTGGACATTATCTGTTCGCAAGGTAACAACAGGTAATCTGAATTGGGTACGAACGTATGAGAAAAAAATTCAGAAATATGGGAACAACATCAGCTTTATTGAGTAATAGGGAAGGACCAAACAAAGTGAGTGTAGTCATCTATAAGAACCAAATAAAGTTGAAGCCTACAACCAAGTCATCAGGAGCTAGCGAATGGCCTCGCACGGAGCGCACAAATGGAGTCACCACTACATGCGTGTCGTGGATGGAGTCACCACTGCATGCGCACCATAGACGGAGTCACACTGCATGCGCACAGAGCACGCGCATGATGTGCATGTGCACGACGAACAACAAAACTGACCTAGTCTTTCCTGTATGTAGGATCTAAGAGACCACGAGCTAGGCTCCCTATTATATAAATGTTCATACCCATGAATCAATGCAAGTGTGGCTTGAGTCTATTGTTCTTCAACAGACGACGTCCGACTATGTTAGATCTATGAACTCGATCGGCTGCTGACAGAGAATGCATTCGTCGAGGTAGCCGTGAAAGGAACATGTTGGAGACATCAAGCTGCCGAACCCACCACTATTTCAATGCAATGAGTGTGAGCATGGTGCGGATTGTCGCTGGCTTTACCACTAGGGTGAAGGTCTCACTGAAGTTGATGCCAGCGTGTTGCGTGAAGCCACGCACGACCCATCGGGCTTTGTAGTGGTCAAAGCTGCCATCGAGGTTGTACTTAGGCTTGAACACCCACTTGCTGGTGATGATGTTTGCACGCGCAAGGCATGGAACGAGCCACCAAGTGTGGTTAGCTTGCAAGGAATCAAACTCTCGTTGCATGGTCACCTTGGGGTCATTAAGAGTTGCACGTGTAGATGTAGGGCCCGAGGAGACCACCGTTGCGGCAACCATCATGGCATACCGCAGGTTCAGTTTGTGAATATCATCCCGGGCTTCAATCACCATCAGGTGACATAGCGGTGCAACAGTCGGTGGTGGCACGGTCAATGGTGATGATGTCGTGTCGTCTGCTGAAGACAACATTGAGGAAGACAATGGCGTGGCATCAAACCGAGGCGTCAATGTGGTCATGGGGGACGATGGTGACAGTGTGACGTCGAAGTTGGGCACCGAGGGATCGGATGACAAGGGCACAGAAGCCATGGGCGATGAGATAGCACTCAATGTTGTCGTAGAGGTGTCTTGGCGGAATAGCTGGGCTACTGCACCATGCCCGACATTAGGTAGCTACGCCATGATCGTGTCAGCGTCATGGATGACCACCATGGAAGGCGTGGATGGGCGACTTGCTTGTCGAATGGGGAACTGAGACTCATCAAAGATGACATGCCTTGGCATGATGACACACCGTGTTGCCGGGTCGTAGCACCTGTAGCCCCTATTCTGCAGGATAACCCAGGAAGGTACAGGGAATAGAGAGTGGACACAGCTTGTTTGCCACGATCGCTGCCTAGTTAGGGAAACATAGGCTACCAAAAATGTGCAAGTGATCATAAGTGGGTGGGTTGCCGAAAAGGAGTTGATGTGGTGCTGTTGTGCCAGTTGCGCGGCATGGCCACACATTGATCAGATGGGTGGTGGTATCTAGAGCCTCGGCCTAGAATTGTGGTGGCGTGGTCATGTGCAGGAGCATGGCACACACGTTGTAATTGAGAGTGCGTAGAGTGCGCTCATCTTTGCCGTTCTGTGCCGAGGTGTATGGACAGGAGAGGTGGAACACCATCGCATGCTCCTGAAGATATCAACGCATAGTGTAGTTATCAAATTTGTGGCCATTATCTATTTGCAAGGCAACAATAGGTAATCTGTTTTGGGTACGAACGTATGAGCAAAAATTCAGAAATGTGCAAACGACATCAGCTTTATTGAGTAATGGGAAGAACCAAACATAGTGAGTGTAGTCATCTCCAAGAACCAAATAAAACTTGTATCCAGATATGCTAGGTACCAGATGTTGAGTATTTTAAACGCAAACAGAAAAATCCGCAAGCGCACGGATACCGATGTAGCTTTCACCCGAGAGTATTCCAGAGTATCGATTTTCCACAGGGAACGTGAGTGTACTAATTAAGATCCATGATCGCCCAAGGATAACTATATAATTATTTTTGGTGGGAAGAGAGGAAGTTTCCTAAGAGTTCTCTAGTTGATCTAAGAATCAAGAATTACTTCAAAGATTATTTATTTCGGGACATCAGAAC
>Ga0182004_10003358_pt1 | contig 12748 bp, 10 predicted proteins | sample Sormic07211540_1_FD_120479 | JGI IMG/M metagenome (GOLD analysis project Ga0182004, IMG submission 120479) | Endophyte microbial communities from Sorghum bicolor roots, Mead, Nebraska, USA - 072115-40_1 MetaG | ecosystem: Host-associated > Plants > Roots > Unclassified | place: USA: Nebraska... | reverse complement strand
TGCATTTGCATCAGCTTGTTTCAAATTAAGGCCTTGTTTAGATACACCTAAAAATCCAAAAGTTTATAAAATTTCTCATTACATCAAATCTTACGGCACATGTATAGATCAATAAATATAGATAAAAAAATAACTAATTGCACAGCCTATAAATTGCGAGACGAATCTTTTAAACTTAGTTAGTCTATAATTGGACAATATTGTCAAATACAAACGTAAGTACTACAGTGTCAAAATCTAAAAAAATACATTTAAACAAGGCCTAAATTCACAGCTATAGTCTAGCGTCATATTGGCCTTATTTACTTCACCCCAAAAACCAAAAAGTTTTTTCAAGATTCCTCGTTACATCGAATCTTGCGGCACATGCATAAAGCATTAAATATAGACGAAAACAAAAACTAATTACATAGTTTGTCTATAAATTGTGAGACGAATCTTTTGACTCTAGTTAGTCTATGATTGGACAATATTTGCCACAAACAAATGAACCAAAAAGTTTTTACATCGCCAATGTCTCTTTTTTTTTTGCGAGTGAAGAGATCTTTACTAGCTAGAAGCAGGACAATCACAGTTGGCATTGAGGAGATCCAGAGGACACACACGTGATTGACCCAACCAAGCCCTAAAATATTTACAATGTGTAGCAAATAAAGCGAAAGCATTAGCCACGTACTATTATCCTCTCTTTTCACTTTGGGAGATGATGCACTCATTCAACAACCACATTCAACTTCTTGCCTCTTCGATGATAGGATCGACCTCCAATTTGTCCAAAGCATTGCTCATCATAGACGACGTAATTCTTGCATAGTCCGAATCAAGGATAATCTGTGTGAATTCCCAATGGTGTGCCCAACGTAGGCCCTTAGTATAGGCCAAAGCTTCCACCTCTAGCACGCTAGCACATTTGTCGAAGCATTTCCAAGTTGTGAATAGAACATCGACATTACTGTCTCGGACAATGACTTCGACCCTAGATTCTTTCGTATGTTCCATGTATGAACGGTTAACATTGATCTTTTGCCCATCCTGTTTACGAAGGTTTCAAATGGCTCGCCAACTGGACATGGGCTTTCCTACATCATAATATGTTTTTTCATCTCAATATAAAAGGAGACTTCTTTGTTCCAAATTATATGTCGTTTTAGCTTTTTTTTCTACGTGTATAGCTTTTACTATACACATAAAATACACGCTAGCTATATCGGGATACAAAGCAAAATTCATATATCTAAATGTCAAATCTAAGAAAATATTTATATTTCAACAATGTATATTATTTTATATCAAATTTTGAGACAAAATCTAAGCACGTGGTGTTCAAATATCAAAACTCACCGTTTGAAAGAAGTACAATGCAATCAAAGTTTGGAATGATGAAATCAGGAAATCTTGAAACACACTTTTCTATTGCCGGAGGGAGTATAATGATAATGCAATCAAAATCATATCTATTTAGGTTTATCCCAAATCATTTTTTAGTTTTAACATCATCGTCGATCAAAATTGTCTATCATTGGTGACACGTGAAAGGAGAAGGGGAGATGGACGACTAAGAGAATACATGTCTGTTCTATGCCAGAAGGTTGGTGTTGACATGGTAGTGTAGGACCTACGGCGCGCTACACTGGCATGTTTTATTGGGCCATACACCAATAACACATCAATGTGGTTTTATTGTACTAGATCTCTTGGCTTGATCAAATTAAATGGTTACTTAAAAAAGCTAAATAGAGTTATTGTTAAAACATTATTAAACGGGCATAAATACTCTGTTTGTACAGCTATGGAGAGCAAGCTAGCTGTATGTATATTTACATCCCACTAACAACCTATTCACTTGAGCTTATCTAACGAAATATGTAACGAATCTAACAGCCATTCAGGAGTAATTTTTTACCCATAAAACCATGTAGGATCATAAATCAATAATTTAAACTATAAACTTTACTATATACATGTCGATTAATAGCGGTTACATGCTGCATAAACAGTCTATGACCACATTATTTTCTTAAACAACTTTTGAATTTTGAGGGCAAGGTGCCAAGGACGGTGTGAAAGAGTACTAGACTCGAGTCATTTAACCGCCAAAACGGACCGCAGCGGTGATGGACTGATTGGTATCTAAAAGTGGACCGAATTGCAATTACGCAATTCTCATTGATCTCAAGGGAGGAAACTGCAAAATTTAGGGTTTTGTTTGCCTCACCCACGCCGTCGGCTCCTCCCCCTCCCCACCTCCACCTCTCCCCGCGAAGGATCGGCGGCGGCGGCGAGCGCCTTCCCTTGTCGAAGTCCACCCGGCGGCAGAGCAGGTCAACTCGAATCCTCGTTCTCCACTGATCGATTTGGCAAAACCTTGTCTTCTTGCAACCAATAGGGTTGGTTTGATGCGTGTGCTTCTGTTCAAACTCGCAGAGCCTCGTTGCTGAGGAGGGGGAGATGGCGGGCATGGGAGATATGCCGATGAGGCCGGCGCGTCCGGGCCCGCCGATGCAGCACCGCGGGCCGCCGCCGATGGCGCGCCTCCGCCCCGAACCAATCGACCGTGAGAAGGTCAGTTCTTATACCCTTTGTCCCCTTGATCCCGGTGTCAGTCTTCTAAGTTCTTCTAAGTTCTAATTACTCATGGGATTATACTTTTGGTGGATTGCACTTTCACAAGTGAACACTGATATGGAACTCCACACAGCATTAGGTTAGGTTTTGTTTCCGTCCAGAGGAATATGAATGCTGACTAATCTTACTCATAACATTTTATTTTGTGTGCAGACCTGTCCTCTGCTGCTCAGGGTTTTCACAAGGGTAAGCATGCTCATTCCTTTTTGTTTCAATCCCAACGAATTTATTTATTGGTTACCCTGTTCTGATTAGCACTTCAGTGTATTGAGTAAGATTTGAGAGCCTGTAGTATACTTGATTTACTTGTTTGCATCGCTACTGCAACTTTTTGGTTGATTTTGTTATACCTATGGTGCATGGTGGAATCAGCAGAAAGGTTTTCATCATCAAACTATGCCTTCTTTTTAAAAGGCAATTTACTGCCAGTTTACTTACACTGGGAATTTATTCAGAAATCTACGCTTTAAAATGATTGCATAACTAACAGTATAATTATTTGATTGTGAAACAAATGAATAATCAGTGAAATTTTAGTTAAACACAAGCTTTGGTTAATTAGTTTCATAAAGGGGAAGCTACTTAATCCGCTCTACCTATTCTGGGATGATTCTGGAAATAGTGATTTGATGGTGAAACCAATGAATAATCAGCGATGTTTTAGTTACACACAAGGCCTTAGTTAATTAGTGTCACTGAGGGGAACAAACATAATGTGGTCTCTACTTGTTTTGGAACGATTCTGGAAAAAGTTGATATGCTTAAATCAAGGGTTGAAATGTTTATCTTGTTTAGAGGCCTGCACTTCATATTTAATTATATATAGAGTTGTTGAGTGCAGTAATACATCTTAGCCATCCACTGCTCCAGGATTTGTTCTGTTGGTGTTCTGTTAGCACATTTCTAGTGTCAGTTTTTATTTAGCTGGCCTGAAGGTTTACTGGGTCAGTGGGAGCTCTTCAATGGAAATTATATTGCCTATTTAGATTCTAGGTGGCCATTTATCATTCCTAATCCTTCTTGGAAAGTACAGTAGTAATCTCATGATACATTAGAATCTAGAAGTTGGGAATACATCTTTATGTGGGTGATCTGCACAAATGTACCATTAAGAGTGCTACATATATTTGTACACGTCTTATCTTACATGTCTTGCAGTAGAGATTGATAATAAAGCACCATGTACTGCAGAAAGCTGATCATTGGTTACTATTTTCAGGTTGCTGGTCACCATCAAAATGAAGAGTTTGCTGTGAGAGGGAAGGAACCAAAGGATGAAGTTCAGATTTACACATGGAAGGATGCCACTCTCCGCGAGCTCACTGATCTTGTAAGTCCTTTCTACAGACTTGAACTTGCTTGAGGAAACTAGGGTTTCATGTCTTATAATACCATACCACTGGGTTTGAGCAATGGCTAGTGGAACCTGAGCCTGCATGTCAATAACATGTTAAATCTTATCAGTGCATTATGATTATTTTTCAGGTGAAAGAGGTTGCTCTTCCAGCAAGGAAAAGGAATGCGAGGCTTTCTTTTGCATTTGTATACCCAGACAAGAATGGTCGTTTTGTTGTCAGACAGGTAAGGCCATAAGAATTTGGGCATGTTTCGACCCTTAACTCCACCTCGCCTTGCTTTGCTGTTGCCAGGCAAGGTGGATGCTTGGTTCGTTCCCTGGGTGGGCAATGCTATAGGCGCTGTTTGGTTTCCTAGTTAAAAACTTGTTTTTGCTGGCAAGCTTTGTGGTTTAACTGCTAGGTACTCTTGCTCATGAATATACACTCACCAAATTGCTTTAAGTGAGATTGCCTCCATCCATCTAAATGAACAAAAGCTGCTTGGAAATTTTCAGTAATTCACGTACATATATACAAGGCAATGAGAGAACCATCACAAGCATTACCATCGATACAATCTTCCTCACGTCATATACCCAAAATACACTGTGCTATATATAGTTTCATATGTCCAAAATGCATATTAAACCTCATACACATTATGCCCTATGCACATTATGCCCTATATAGGTTCATATGGACAAAACATATACCGTGCATCATTAGTTTCAAAGTGCCAAAAACACAGTATGTCATAGTGCTTCATACTTTTAAAAGCTAAACTAGTCAGTCCATGAGCATTAACCAAAGTTATTTGAATTGTTTAATCCATAGGATAGTGATCCATGACCCACCATGCCACCCACTATTGGATGATTTCCTCCAGCTGCCCCTTCAACATGCAGCAATCCTAACATTTTCAGCAAGATAAGTCTGCAAATCAAAGGCACACTAGCAAAGGATACTCCATGTTATTGATGATCCTGTCAATTCCCTTATTTGGGTCAGTGGCATGAGTGAAGTGAATAGTCTCAGACTTGTTCTTAGCACCAGTGACGTCTTGAACCATGGCATAATCATTCTTTTCGTTCTTCCTTTTCTTCTAGTAATCTTTAGGCTTCCCCTTAGAGCTACCTGTGCCAGGACCATTAGAATCTAGTAGAGTATCAGAATCATATTGCTGAGAAGGATCATTGTGCACATCTACTTGTTCTTGACTTTCTCCCATTGCAATTGAGATCATCATTATGTCTTGGTCAGCCATCAAAAGATGCTTGAAGCACACTAAATTCTCCAATAGTTTGTTTTCTTGTGAACATAAATAAACTCCATCTCATCATAGAAGGGAATTGGAACATTGTAGCATTTGGCTCTCCTGTTGACATCCTATATTTGATTTTGACATATAATAGCTTCTTATTTGCAATGCCCATGGGGTGTCTTCCCCCTGTGTTCGAGTTTCTTTAGTACTTATCCAGTGTGTAATAAAAAACCTGTATCTAACAAGACATTTTAGACATGCATACTTAGATTTCATCTACACAACCTTTATTCATGGATTATCTTCTGGACACCATCAAAACTAGCACCACCTGTAGGCTTTCCATCTACAATTACCTTCCATTCTCCCTTAAGCTTGTGGTACTTGTTTCAGATTTGTTTTCCTGTGAACTTAAAACATATCTCTTTTTGTTAATTCTTTGAGCACAGCCTCATGATGCATCTCCCTTAGAATCAAGGCCTCCTCACTCTTCTGGATTTTCTGTTTGAAATAGAGGAGACTTTCCACTTCCTGGGGCTGCCATATCACAAAGTTCCCAGTCATCTCCCACACATGACAACTCAGAATTTGCATGATTATTTGGAACAGTACTGCAACTCATATTTAAAGCATTATTTCTCAAAGCACACAGTTCAAATTTCTTTTTACATTAGTCTAGATGCAGATACAACTGCCACTTTTTTTTAATAAAAAAATATATTCAGAGTTCTGTTGTGGAATGAGCTTATGTCATTAATGCTAAAATGCTAAGCTCCTAGGTGTTAATGCTGATATGTTGTCTTATCATATGAGCTTAGGCCCAGTGAATCTTTCGCTTGTTTCTCTTAAAAACAATTTTCTACTTTTGACATCAAACAATTATGTTCTTAGGTAGACGTACTTAACACTTGGCATCAGCTGAATGCATTAGCAAAACTCTGGTCCCTTTCCGTTGTCTATTAATGCAAGTTTGCTGTTACATCATGATGGTCATGGACTTTTACTGAAATACTGCCCGTTACTTGGTTAGTTCATTTTTACCATTGCATTGTTGCCCCTTCATTCATGACCTGTCTTCTTGAATATTTGAAGGTGGGTTCGACCTTCGCATATGGTCATGGAAGAGGTGATGATGCCAAAACTCTTGCAGAGCTCGGGTTCCAGGTACATACGAATGCTGTATTGTGCTACTGCAGGTTACACTTTTGGTCAGTGCACAAAATATTTATCTATGCTGCCTTGTTCTGCAGATTGGTGATTACTTGAGCGTTGCAATCATGTAGACGGTGCCCACAATGAATTCAGCGACTGTACCAGATGTAACTGCTGTGATGTCAAAAGGCTTTAGTTGCAACAATCAAGGGTTGAATTTCTGTTAGCACTAGGAAGTGGAACCAAAATTGTCTGTAATACTGGTAGTATCAAATTAATTACCTAGACACTTCGAACGAGCAACTGAGCAAGGCTTCTGGTATGGTTGCTTTTGCTTGTATAATATGGCACTTATCTGTGCCTCTGTGGTGCCTGAAGTTTCCAAATCTGGACAACGTGCGTTTTCAATGGAGAATGTTAAGTTGGGCTGACTGATATTTACACCCACACAGAATCAGGTGAGATGATCATAACAGCTGCAGTGTAGTCTTAATTTTCTTGGCCAGTATAAGGATTGAGGTGAAATTAGGACAAATGGATATGGTTACAGTTATTCTCAGACTACAAATGCTGGCCGAGCATGTACAAGAAAGCGTCCGATCTAATGCATGAGCGGACAGAGTCTGCTCTCTTCCGTATGAAACCGAAGAACCATAGGGTGAATAGTAGCTATGACTTCAAAGCAGAAAATTAAAAATTCAAACATCTGTTCGATTTTACACATGCTGTGAAAAGCCGAAAACTGTTGGCAAAATAAGCTGCTGCTTGGCAATCAGATATATCTGTTGAAACCGCTTGAGTGTTCATTTTCTTCGAATGCGCTTCTTCTCGATCTCTCCACAAAGGCTAGCTAATAAAGAGAGGCATATCATCATCATGGAACATGCAGGGATTTTCATGGAGCATGACTTCAAAGCAGCAAAATCCTCGAATAATCCTCAAGGACAAGGAGGCTCTTTTCCTTGTCGTACAAATACATGACACTGATCATCCTGACAGCATTCAAGCATATCAGCGTGAAGCTGGAGGAAAAGGTCAGCACTCCCTGTTGAGCTCCTCCCACCCTTTTACAATGAAGATGGGCATATATGCTTCAACATCGTTGGGGGGTACATCCAGGGTTCTCCATGAGGTAGAAGTCCCTGTATGAACCATCAAATCCTTCCTGTGCTTCATCCTGCAAAATCGATGACCAAAAATGCTGATAGTTTGCTACTAAATTTACAGAAAAATGGGTATGGAAATCTTAATATGTAAATGGCAAAAACATTTAAGAACTGTACATTCAGCTAACCTCGGCGCTGCCCATGTCATCCCAAAGTCGGACAATCTTGGTCAGGGCAAAAGATGACAGAAGGGATGTGGTCAATAAGTGCTTCAATACTTTGACCATACCTAGCAGGACAAGTAGGTGTACAAATGCAAGTGGCACTCCTGAAGTGATGACACCATTTCTTAGGTAGTCCTCTGCAGTAGGAACCTGATTTGTTGCTAGCCATTTTGCTTCAACCATGAATCCATCAAACAACACTACCCACTGCATAGAATGGTGGAATAGGTTTCCTATGTTAGTAAATGTTATTAAGTGTAGTCCAATTATCATATTTGCAGTAAGAACTGTTTACGCAGATCCGAAAAAGCAATTGGGTAACATACTGCTTTCTTGAGATGATTGACAAGGTTCAGTTCATGCTCCTTTTCAACCATATCTGTGATCTCATTCGTAATGGTGTAAAGAGCCATGAAGCATGATCTCATGCAACTAGGCAGTGAATTATCAGCTGCAGTATTCCACCTACATTGCATTTTAACATTATGTAAATCAGTTACAATGTGCATATGCGTCTGTACTTGACAACTACTTTATATCATTTAATTTACTGTGCAAGTTTGAGACTACTGTTCTAAGCTGTACATTTTGATTGCCTTAGTGAAGAGTAAGAGCTCCTCTAGTGTGCCAATAAGGTCAAATATGTCATCCACAACATAGACAAGCGAGATTATTTTTGTGATCTCAACTCGTTATTGGAGAAGGAACGTCCTTGCATGGCTATCATGTGTCGCGTTATTCGGATACTAATAAAAAAAATTATAGAATCCAATAGTAAACTACGAGATGAATTTATTAAGCCTAATTAATCCGTCATTAACACATGTGTTGTTGTAGCACTTTATTGTCAAATTATAAAATAATTAGGCTTAAAAGATTCGTCTCGCAAAGTAGCCGCAATCTATGCAATTAGTTATTTTTTAGTCTATATTTAGACCTTGTTTAGTTCCAAAAAATTTTACAAAATTTTTCAGATTTCTCGTCACATCAAATCTTGCGGCACATGCATGAAACATTAAATATAGATTAAAAAAATTAATTAATTACACAGTTTACCTTAATTTGCGAGACGAATCTTTTGAGCCTAGTTAGTCCATGATTGGACAATATTTGTCAAATACAAACAAAAGTGCTACAATGCTGATTTTGCAAAAAAATTTGGAACTAAATAAGGCCTTAATACTCCATGCATGTGTCTAGACATTTGATGAAATAGGGTGCAAACTTTTGGAGGAGAAATTAAATAAGGCCTAAACAACTGAATTGCTTCATGGACGCAACCAAGCAAATAAAATAAACCAAAATATTATTTATTTATTTATTTATTCCAAAAAGAAAATATAACGTGTATGCCTTTGCTGATTCGATGTATCCTGATGAACCTATTGTACACAAAACGCCACATGTTTCTGGAGGGCCAAATTTGTATCCTTGATTGCAAAGCTAGTGTGATCAGACAAAAAAAACTGACATCGTATCTTTGGCGTTTGGGACAAGAGTTTTGCTTGGGTGGATCTTTCCATGAAGTTTGCACAAATCTTCAAACCGGGCTAATGGACCAGAATTATCTCTTTATGAATAGTTATAAACAGTATACAATTGTAATGCATCTGATTGAATGCAAAAGAAATTGAGGCATGAATTACAGCCATTTCTCATAGGCAGGTAACAAGCGTTTTAAATGCGGCAACCAAAATACAGAGATTTTCTCAATTACCTAACCATGACACTTTTTTTCCCTCACCAAGCAAACTATAAGGCAACAACAGGACTCCCGCTGGCATGTTGCTCTGATTCTGAAGTTTCACGCCCAACTTCTCAAGTTGCTCGATCTATCAGGAATTGAGTCCCAGACATATATGTCATCTGCTCCAGTAATCAGCACGTCGACAACTTGGGCTACAGCAACATGATTGCTTAACATTCACAGGGTCTGTCACCTTCCAAACACAAAAACTTCCCAGGGTGTTTGACACTGGATGACTGGAAGTGATTTTTTTTTTTCTCTCGACTGGAAGTGGTTTGACTTTACTCTATAGGTGAGAAGAACAGCTACATTCTCTGCAGATGAAAATGTTATGCATGAGCACCTACACACAGCACATTGGGAAATGATGTCACTGCTTGCTACATATCATGACAGATTGAAGTGTTCTTAACATTCCACAGCAGTTAAAAGCAGTACAACTCACGATACCTCACTAGCATTCTACCAGGAGTTACCTTTTTACTTTCAGACACTTTGATTTTCACAACTCTTATCCAGTTGGACAGGAAGAAGCAGCAGCTCTATTGTGTCACCTGCACTTCCTTTAACCAGGAGTAGTGAGATGTAAATACCACAGTATATCAGTATCAGGAAATACAGGCTTTAATTTGTCTTTAGGATTGACCATCAGATGAGCTTGTGCAATCTGAATATCTGTTGATAGGAGTAAATTCAAGAAAATAAAATCATTTACAGATCCTTTAATTTCATACGCAATCTTCCATCATCAAACAACCCTTGTTGAATGACCAACCATTCCCTTGCTAATCAGCTGAGGAAAGGCAACCAGATTGTCATCCAGTTTCAGCATCCTTTCTCTTCACAGATCACATTGCATAGTTTGTTGTGAAGATCTCCCAAGTTTTCTTGGAACAAACATGGAGTAACCCCACATGTAGTGTAGTGGCATGAGCTCCTGGTGGTTGAGCCAGCAGGCCATCCCTGGTTTTGCACCAATATCCAGGTGGGAATCGTCCCCTCTAGATGCTAAAAAAGCATGGAGTAAATCCTTAGCTCCTTTGCCTGATTCTGGCAGTGGCACGTCTCATCTGTTTAGCAACAAAATCAGCTTCTTTCACCTTTCCAGCTTCCTCAAGAGCATGATGAAGCAAGACTAGGCTGCGGGGTGCAGCAACTGCAGAAGTGCTTCTGTTCTCCATTAGCTCATAGAAAAGCTGGAATGCCTCTGAAGTTCTACCATCTGAGCAAAGGCCATCCAGAACCAGGCTGTGAACTTCCACACCCAGTTCATGGCGCTTCTGCAAGCTAAACAAAGTAAACTCCGCTGCATCTATGAACTTCTTATCCTGACAAAGTGTTGCGATTACTTTTTCCATCTTAATGTAATAACCATTATCATAAAGACGCTTAGTAATCTTGTATGCACGATCATTAAGATCACTTTTGAACAATACACCAATCAGATTAGTAGAAAGATCAACATTCTGCCTGATTTTTCTCTCTAGCATGATTTCAATCAAATCGCCGGCTTCTTTCGCACAGCCATCTTTCTTCAGAAGTCCCAAAAGAACAGAGTGGAATGTACTTGTGCTAGGCTGAAGACCACTATTTAACATCCTGTGAAGAGCTTCCCAAGCAGATTTCATCCTTCCCTTCTGCATAAAGCCATCTATTACAGCAATATAGCACTCAGTGTCAGGCCTAAGATCCCTCTTCAACATTGAGAGCACCAGCTGGTACCCTTCTTCAAAATCTCCCTCCTTACAATGTCCTAGGATCAATGTCTTGAATGCTAGGAAATCGACCTTGCTCCTCCTATCCAACAGCTGCCCGAATAGCACTCTGGCCTTCTTTGCCTTTCCATTCTCACAGAAGTACTTCAAAACTGGACTGTAAGCTGCAATGAGTGGCACACAACCACCTTTTTTCTTGAGCACCTCTTTCTCCAAGAGGTCGTCCACAAACTCCTCTACTCGACCAAACTCACCATTCTCACACAATGCCCGGATCACCATGCTGTAACTCGCAGAGTCACGTCTCACACGGAGCTCCATCATTTGATCGAACACCTTCATCGCATCCTCTATCCGCCCTTCTCTACAATGCGCAGCCATCAGCGTATTGAATGTGCACGTGTCTGGCTTAAACGAGTCCATCCCAAACACCTCCTTCACTAGCTCCATCCTTCCGGCCTCGCAGAAGCCCTGCACCATCGTATTGTAGGTGATCCTGTTCGGCGGCACACCATCTGCGACCATCATCTTGAAGAGTGACAATGCCTCATCAGCAAGCCGCTTTGCACAGCACGCCCTGATCATGGTAGTGTAGGTGACAACGTTAGGGAAGGCGTCAGCTTTCCCGCCTTGTCCGCTCACGCGCATTCCGTCGAACAGCTTGTGCGCGGTGGCCAAGTCGCCCGCTCGGCACAGAGCAGACAGCATGGAGTTGTACGTGATGACATCGGGCGCGAAGGCATAGGTCTCCGGCAGGAAGCGGAAGAGCTTGAAGAGCGTGGGAGCGGACGGGCGCGGCGAGGCGGTGGAGAGGCCGTGGATGAGGGTGTTGAGTGTGGCCACGTCAGGGGAGGCGTCGGGGGAGCGCAGGAAAGCGGCGAGCAGCGCGGACGCCGCGCGGCGTCGGCCTCGCCGGAGGAGCGCGGCGAGGAGGGAGTTGAAGGAGTGCGGGGTGGGCACGGGGATGGAACGGAAGAGGGAGGTGGCGGCGCGGACGCGGCCAGCGGCGGCGAGGGCCCGGAGGAGCGCGTTGAGGGCGTGGTTGGGGAGGAGGGTGAAGGGGGAAGGGAGGGTGCGGAGGTACGTGAGCGCCGGGCGGAGGTCGCGGGAGCGGAGGAGGTGGTGCAGCTTCCGCGCCGCCGCCACGGACGCCGCCTCCGGCGGTGCGCCCGCGCCCATTAGAGTCGACGGGAAATGACGCCGCGCTCGTTTCTCTCAGTTTCTGCACTCGTTTTTTTTAATGAATTTTGGTTAAACTTTGTAACGCTCGCGTGGGTGATTTCTAAGAAATGAATATAAATATTTTTATTTTATTTAGATATAATGTATATTTAAATGTATAACAAAAACAATCTGAAAAATTAAAATACCTTATATTTTGAAGTGGAGGAGCTACTTATTTTGTGAATTGAGTTTTGTTATTTGGAAATACTAATAAAAGTGTTTCCCCTTTGAAACTACTCCCTCCATCCCAAATTGTAAGTCGTTTGACTTTTTTTACTCCAAGTTTGACCACTCGTCTTATTCAAAAAAATTTGTACAAATATAGTCAAATTTAAGTCATTCTTGAAAAACTTTTAT
>Ga0182004_10003357_pt1 | contig 12750 bp, 3 predicted proteins | sample Sormic07211540_1_FD_120479 | JGI IMG/M metagenome (GOLD analysis project Ga0182004, IMG submission 120479) | Endophyte microbial communities from Sorghum bicolor roots, Mead, Nebraska, USA - 072115-40_1 MetaG | ecosystem: Host-associated > Plants > Roots > Unclassified | place: USA: Nebraska... | reverse complement strand
TCTACCGAAACTCTATTTAAAATTATTTTCTGATTTTTTTAATACACACTTTGCCGTGTGCTGTGAGTGGGCACACGGCAATGTTTAATTTTCAGATTTTTTTTAATGAAAGGTTTGCCGTGTGCTGGCTTAGTAGGCACACGGCAAAGTTTAATTTTCAGATTCTTTTAATGAAAGGTTTGCCGTGTGCTGGCTGAGGGGGCACACGGCAAAGACGTTTTCCTTTTTTTAAAAAATAATTACTTTGCCGTGCGCCCGGTGAGCTGGCACACGGCAAAGCTTGCCGTTACGCAGCCCGCGGCGTTAAGTCACTTTTGTGTGCCGAGTGCCGTGCCAAGCGCACGGTGTCATGTTTTGCCGTGTGCCCGACACAAGGCACACAGCAAAGAAGCCGTTCGCCGACTGGCCCTGTGCCGTGCGTATTTTGCCGTGTGCAGCTCACGGCGTAAGTTTTGCCGTGTGCCTGAGGCACTTTGCCGTGTGCCCCAGGCACACGGCAAAGCACGCGAATCCGGTAGTGGCATGATCTTTAACAGCTGCTGCTGGATTGTTCGGTTTCTGTGAGATTGCTCTAGAGCTCGGCAAAAATGGCATGAACAGAGTAATCCGGGACACGCCATCAGTGTGGGTCTGTCATCTGTGGGAGACGCGGGCGCATGAGCGTGGAATACATGGGCCAGCTTGAGGAGCATGCAGCGACCAGACCAGAGCACCTGATTTTTTTTTTTGTTTTTTTCCAAATGTTTGTTGCGAACCAAGCTATCATGTCCCCAAGAGCCTCGACGTCGTCCTCCAACGGAATACCTACCTCAAAAAAGCTAAACCTACTGCACCGTCTCTTTCAGAAACCTACGCATCTGCAATTCTGCATTACTCCTTGAAGGTCTAAAGACTAGTACTACTCTAAAGATTTACTTGTTGGAAAATAAAACTGAACTAGTAACGAGCAAGGACTCTGCACGGGCCACCAAAATTCAACGCTTCCCACGCTTTGAAACTTGAACCACTACCGTTGGAAACCTGCTGATGATCTCGCGCCCTATAAATGCCATGCTGAGCCTGAGCCAATAGCACCAGCATCATCACACTAATCAACAGGCAGGATCAGCTAGCTAGCTAGCTCCTCTTACTACTGTCACCCAGCAGCTAGACATCTCACCGAAGAGGGAAGCAGCCATGAAGACTACTAGCTCGGGCATTGCAGTCCTCCTGGTGGCCATGCTGGCGGTCCAGGCCGCGGTGGCCGAAATCTCGTGCCCCGACGTGCTCAACGACCTGTCGCCGTGCCTGGCCTTCCTGCAGGGCAACGCACCCCAACCCAGCGGCGAGTGCTGCGGCGGCGTCAGGGCACTCTACGCGGCCGCGGACACCAGGCCGGCGAGGCAGGCCACGTGCCGGTGCCTCAAGGCGGCATACCTTCAGGTCCACGCCCAACTGCCCGCGGCGCAGGAGCTGGCCGGCGACTGCGGCGTCCCGATCAACTACAAGATCACCCCCGACATCGACTGCGACATGTGAGTACTCGTACTACTCCATGCATGCATGCGTTGCGTGCACGTTCTTTCTGTGAAGGGGACGGGGTGCATGCAAGTTTTGAGGGCCTGAAACAACTATCATTCGTTCAAACTTTTTCAGAGAGGAATGATCGAACAGCTAGCTAATCAGGCGTTTGTGGCAGTCAAATCAAACGTAATTACAGACGAAACTGACATTATTTTGCCCCGTTTGTATTTGGCAGGATTAATTGAATGAAGGGATCCTGTTCCCGTATCAGAATCCATACGACGGATGGTGATGATCCAGTGCCCTGCTACTAGTATACTGCACCTGCACTGAGTTACTTATAGAATAATGGATTTGGTGATGTTGTGCTGAATAGTACTGTTCGCCTGTAATCGTGTGATGCCGTCGTCGTTGACTCGTTGGCTTGTTATCTGTGTTAATCTCGCATGTACTCGTGTTTGCAACTATACATACTGCTGTGATCCATTTATAATGTCTAGTCAATGTCTGAATGTCGCCTGTATTCAGGTTTATCGTGGTATGCTCGTTCTCACTGAACACCGATCCTAGTCCTAGTCGCGCGATCCACGCTTTTAGCTGCTTAATTCACTTTTGCAACAATTGCATCCAGGTAAGAAGTAACTAGTAAGCGTGCCGTGGGCCTGTGGCCATTTAACATAGTGGAAGCAGCGACACTGGCATAACAGCCTGTTATAGTACTTCTCTAGCTGTCTTAACAATAAGAATCAATTTAGCAGGGGCTTTTGTTGGCGTAAAACATAGCCACAAACTAGAACACTACAGCATGCGGATAGCAGATCGATCAACCTTCGCCAGGCTCGTGTACATCGGACCACTATATATGTGTTGTTTTAGCTTTCTACAAGTACAACGAACATTCACTTAACCTGGACATGAGGTGTGTCCAGAACTCCAGATACATGTAGCATGTTGTCAATAGACATCCAAATAAGTGGGACAGAGAGTGTAACCTGGAGATCACTTACGAATGCAAACTTATTATCTTTTGACTCAATTAGTAAGATAGTCTTTCAAAATAGATCTCCTACTTGAAAGGACTTAAATTTGACCACCTTGTCATAAACTCTAGCCACATGTACCCTTATATTTTTAATATCTCCTTTAAAGCACCCGGATTTACCTCAATAGGTAAAATAGCCTCTTGTCCACATACAAGAACCAAAAGAGTAACTTTCATAGCACCATGTCTAGTCACACGATGAGCCTTAAAGCCTTAGACAAAACCTTATGCAAATTTTTAAGATTATAGTCCATTTTTTCTTTATAAATTTGGTTAAAACCTTATTGCTTGGCTTGGCTGAATCATTCGTGTAAGCATAATATGGAGATGGATTGAGCAACTTAATCTTATAAGGTTCGACAAACACATGTACCTCTTTAGATATGAATGGTGTCTCTTCATCTATAGTCAAAGCCTAAGGAATATCGAACTTATGATATGCTCAATAATGAATTCAGTTAGCCCACGCGAGTCATATTCTTGGGAGGGACCACTTTTATCCATTTCATGAAGTAATCAGTAGCAACCAATATGAAGCAATGTCCCTTAGAGGGGGGAGAATGTATTTGCCTAATGAAAACCTATTCCTAGCCTCTGAATGGCCAAGGTTTTGTAATAAGATGTAGCATCTGTGGTAGATGTTATTTGAATATTACCAAATCCTTACAACATTTGTAGTAAATGGAGCAATCAATTATCATAAGGCCAATAGAATCCAGGTGTTCTAGCTCAAAAGTCACTTCATCTTTATAGTTGATTGATGTGTACCACAAGTATCTTCATGAACCTCACCCATTGCCACTTGTGTTTGCGATTTATCCAAACATTTGTGCAATACACCTTCATAAGTTTGTCAATGCAAAATATCAATCCTATTACCAAGATTTTGTAAGTAACTAGCAATAGGTTGCCTCCTATCATCAATATTGACCTTGCTAACCAATTTAGAACTCATAACCAAAACACCATTTATTTTGTAAAAACTGGAGCATCTTGTGTCATCGGCTGGACTGTCTGGTGTGGATAGGGACTCAACAATAGCGATAGCCTAATGAAACCGGACTATCCAGTTTGTCAAGACTATACATCAACACTTTCAAGCATAGGTTGTTCAACAATTGCAAATTGCCCTTCACAAATAACATAACCAAATGCTTGTTGTGCTAAAATATTGGCTCTGACATTCTTATGCCTAGTTATATTATGTATAGAAAAATCAACAAAAGAAGATACACCATTAGGTTTTGATCTAAATAGGCATTCAATGTCCCATTAAAACATTTAAACACTTTACAATGTTGTTGAACACAAGTAACAAGTCACTGAAAGCTTCAACTTGTTTCACACCCATGTCTTGTTAAAATTTTAGTTAGAATAAGGGAGCTTCATACTCTCTCTATGACATTTATTGGCATTCTAGGTGGCTTTGTGATAGGATCCAATATGAATCGGCACGAGGATAGCTTGATCTTTATGACAGTAGATCAAAACAATAAAGATAACTTGTTGCAAACAGTGGTTAACTAACTTTATACCTGACAAAGGTTGGATGCAATCAAGCGACGGGGAGAGAGACACCGAAGCCGCGAAGACTTTGACTCGATCTCCGAACGACCGCAGAACCACAATCCGAAGCTAATCCACAAAAAATGGTGCAGCATAGAGCACGAACTAGGGGAACCTATCTTCACAAGTTTAAGAAGAACAAATGTTGAGTAAGGCACTAAGCAGCGCGGCTGCAATATCAGTAGTTTATCAAATAATCAAAGGTCCATAATAGCTTAGAGGTAGGAAATATTTATATTAGGAACAACCCTCTTAAATGAGTATGAAAACAAAATGGAGTTTCTAAAGAAAGAAAATGTGAAAGGCCCCTTCGAAATGGATTCTCAAAGTGGTTTTGCGTGACTGTTGACCTCCAGCAGTTTCCAATAAACTGACCATAACTCCTTATTGGAAAGTTCAAATGACAAACCATTTCTTGGGTGTGAAACTAGAATCCAAGAGCTTTCTAGCAACATATGCAATGCACCATGAAACATTGTAGATTGGTACAGTTTTGCACGGAAAGTTGAACCAATATTTTGTCACGAAAGATTATTGACCTTCTGAGCAGTCTTGACTAATCCAAACATAACTCTTGATTGTGACATTCAAATGAGGTGGGGATTGAAGCATTGGAAAGTGGACTTGATGGGCTTTTCAAAATGTCCTCATAGACCTCCAAAGCTTCATAGAGTTGAGAGTTATGACTGATTCTTTCCGTTATCCGAACATCACTTATGGATGTTCGAACATTCATGCAATCAGTTTCGGACGGCCGAACATTCATGTATGTTATTTTTCTGATGTTGTCATTCTTTATTTCTAACTACAACCAATGTAGAGCACTTAGATAGAATAACATTCTCAAAAGTGTAAAAATTACAATCGGTAAGGAAAGAATTTACCTGCTCTTGTAGCTTCTTAGCACGGCTTCTTGTAAGTGGACCTTGATTTGTAGTATTTGGACTTGAACCAGCGTGCGTAGCTGGGATGTCCTCATCACTTTGATCTTACGACACTCCTACATCTCTAGAGGCGTTCATGGGTATTTCAGGCAAAACATGAGTGTATAGATCATATTGTTGATCTGCTGGGTCGGCCTTGCTATTTGGTTCTTCCTCCATTGCATGTCTTGGTCGTGTGCAGGCTTGGGTGACCTAGCACTTGATGGTATCTAACTGGAACACATGTTAACACATGAATTTTATTTCCTATTGAGATGACTCTCTAGAAACCCTAGATGGTGATTTTATCAGGTTTCCAACTTGAAAATCTTATAGAGGTCTTATTGGCATGTTCATGTGCATGATAGTTTTAGTTGGCTTTTGGAATTCTTTTTCCTTGCCCAAAAACAGGGTTTTCTTTTGGCTGATCCTCAATGACATATTAAGTACAGGAACATTCGAAGAAGGAAGAATATGAACTTGGATAATTACCATTGTGTTCTCCACCATAATGCAGTGGAAGAAACTCTTGATCACCTCTTCTTGAATTGCGCCTTCACGGGAATTGTTGGAGTGCACTCAACTTTCACTTCCATTTGGATTACAGTGTCTTAGAGGATGTCAAGCTTTTCGAAGATCAGCTTGGTTGTCCTTTCTTCATGAATGCAGTAATTCTAATGTGCTAGACCATCCGGACATCTGTATCACTAGAAATGAGTCGATCTTCAAATGATGCTACCAGGCATGGAGATTTGCAAGGCATCCTTTATTAGAGAGTTATCCCTTTTAGTTTATGGGATGAGAAGTCTGCCTCTTCCTTTGAATTATGGACTCATTCTATTTTGTCACTAGAAGATATCTCATGCATTATTGCAGTATTTTATAGAAACAAATCGATTGCATGTATGAGTCAAACCTACATCTTCTTACATCCATTCTTCTTATTAAAATTGGGCAGGGTAATGCAGTGGCGAACCGAGGATTTTGTCTAAGGGTATGTCATCCAAAAAAATATATGCTATTCGGTAAATCTATTTTAGCAATTCGGTAATCATTGTAAAATTGACAAGATGATTCAATATATTTACACTAATTAACATAAAAATGTTTAAATTCAAGAATTAAGTTCAAACTATCCACTAAATATAGTATAAATAGTTCAAAAGCTATACTAATAATTGAAATAAGGCATAAAAGAGAATCAAAGACTTACAATGGTATTTTGTGACTACTTTATTCGAGATTCGAAAGGGACGTAAATATCTTAATTATATCATTTTTATCTACTTCAAAAGAAAATATCTGCGTGTAGGGTAGGGTAAAGACTCGAGATCCGTAATTATGTATTGCCGTATTTGGCTCCCGTACATGATCCCATCTGTGATCTGACGTCTGGCACTCTGTCTCCCTCTCAGTCGCTGGGCTGTTGGCCGCATGGGCCGCTTGCCTGCATATCACGACTCCGGCCGCTTGCCTCTCGCTTGCCGCGCCGCTGGCCTCTCGCTTGTGAATATTTTCTTTTTTTATATAGAAAAAAAAACGTATATATACTAGACTTCTACACGGAATTTCAAGTAAGAGCAACTCCAGCAGTAGCCCCTAAAATTAGGTCTCTACTTTTAATTTGGGTGCTCCCCCTACTTCTTAGGGCTCATCTTTTTTGCTTAAACCTATTCTAGATAGAATGACAGAAAAGGACCCACTCGTCATTTTTTTTTTCTTCTTCTTTTTTCTTCTTCTTTGGACAGGGACACAATTAGAGCATCGAGCCGGTTACCGTAGGGTGTCATGCACATGCAAGGGAAAGAGAGAGAGGGAGCATGCACTGGGGCTAGGACATGCGATGGAGGAAGGGGGTTGTCCTATTGGACCAACAGGAATAGGGTTTGGGAGAGAAATATAGGTGCCCAGCCAAATATGAGGTGTGGAGTAGGGGCTCTACTGGAGTAATGTTTTTAGTCTGAGCACCCATATTTAGCTATTGGGGCTTGAGTAGGGGCCCTGCTGGAGTTGCTCTAATGAAAGACGAAGCCAATAAAAACTAACAAAATTAGATCTAATTATAAGATGATGGAATGACAAAACAATTTGCAATATATGGATTCCTTCTATATTTCATATATACTATTAGTAACTGTGCTTACTGGATATGGTGTTAATAGCTTGCATTAAGAGGTTGGAAAATAGTGGGATCACACAATTACTGGTAGATGATGTAGATGACTTGCATGTTGAGATATAACTTATAGTGTGGATTAGCTTTATTAGAGATATTCTATATTTCATATATACTAAAAGTAGTAATTGCACTTACCGGAGATGAGTGGATAGCTTGCATTAAGAGATTAGAAGTTAGTGAGATGATACAGCTATTGGTGGTAGATGATATGGATAGTTAGTGAATCATGATGTGGATGACTTGCATGTTGATGAGATATAATAACTTGTAGTGGAGATTAGCTTTATAAGAGCTATATAGATATATAGATATAGATTTCCCTTTTGTTTTCCTTGCTTATTTTCGTGCTTTATTTTTTTGTTTCCTAAATTTATTTATAGCATTTATTTATTTTTCTTAATAGTTTCCAATGAAACTAAGCAGTATGGGCTACGACTAGGGATGAAAATGGTATATATATTTTTTGACTGTATTCGAGACCGAATTCATTTAGAAAGGTTCAAATCTGTTCATATCTGAGTTCGGATATTCATTATCTAATACCATATCTGAATACTTAAAATCGCATATTTATAATGTCGACATCATCCTATCTGGCACCGCTGAGACTTTTCGTATTCGAATCCGAATCCAACCAGAAATATGCCGTATCTGATCCGTTTTCATCTATAGCTACAACCCCTCCTGAATACTCAAGAAAATACAGCTCATTTGTTTAATAAAAAAGAAAACATGGTATTAAAAAAAATACATGCCTCAATTCTTAATTCTCAAGGTGACCCGCTAAACTAATAGGTAAAAAGAACGCACCTGAAACCCAAAGCTAATGTAAGGATGTGATCTTTGACTAACCAAAGCCAAGTGTAACCATAAAATATTTGAGTAACATGAATACAAGTTAATAGTCAGCTGAAAAACAAAGCAGAGAAATATGAAAAGTTATGTCAGATTGTAGCCCATCTTTTATTTCAATGTAAGCATGATCTATGACTCACCAAAGGCAAGTGTAACATGGTTATCAAAAAGAAAGGCAATTGTAGCCATAAAATATTTCACTATATTTTATGAGTTTCAGTTAATAAACCATCTTTTATTTTTTTGCAAAGCAGGGGTATTATTAAGTTGAAGGGCAGACAACTCAAACACTATAGGCGACTTAACATTTTCTTTTGTTTTTAGCTAAATTGGAGTACTAGCTTTTTCCTTCGCATTGGACGCATTGATAATAATTGATTGGAAGGACCATCCATAAGAACAGCTGATATGATCGGTTAAGATTCTCCTTTCTGCCAATCTCCATCATCAACTACACTGAACCAAAGCACAACATTATTAAAATAATTGATGACAACAAAGGCGTTCATGAATCACGTGGTTTCAGCCCAAAGAACGAAGTGAATAAAAGAGTCTCATCTTTTGTACAAATCTTTTTTTTTTGTTTGAACTGCTTCAGCAGTCAGCACACAGATGAGCTAATCTGAACAAGGGATCCAATTAACTAGAGCGATTGAACAATCCTGACTCAAGTCTATCCTACAAATTCACACTGTCATGGCATACAATAAAAATGAAACCTTTTGCTCAATAAAACCATGAAACTAACATCCTCTGTCTCACACCGGCATTATCTTCCTCTGCTCCACGCCGTCGGTGGCAGCGTCTGCCGCCGATGTCGTCTGACCTTCAGCGTGCACCATGTCATAGGTGGCGTGCACGCCGAAGAGCACGTAGTAGACAAGCATCGCCGCCGTGCAGATGCCGAAGCGCATGTAGGCCAGGGAGCCGAGGGAGCCCATCAGGAACAGGTTTGTGGCGACCGACATGGCCGGCAGCCACGGCATGAGCGGCGCGCCGTACACCTTGGGCGCGCGCTGCTGCTTGGCGAACAGCGCCAGCCCCGCCGTGCCGGCCGCCCACAGTGCGCCGAACACCACGTACCCGGGCCACCGAGCAGCGTAGCCCGAGCTGTAGTACACGGACATGCCGATGGACGACAGCACGATCAGCGCCAGGAAGGCGAGGAAGGTGCGCGCCTGCGCGGGTGACGTGGTGCCGGCGACGTAGTAGCGTCGGACGAGGAGCGCGACGGCGACGAGCGCGAAGATGAAGAGCGTGCTGATGGAGGAGACGGACGCGAGCACGTCGAGGCTGGAGAAGAGCGCGACGCAGGCGGCGCCGAGCGTGACGGCGATGGTGGCGTAGATGGGGGTGCCGGTCCTTGGGTGCACGAGCGCGAAGTAGGGCGGGATCATGTGCGTGCGCGCGATCTGCGTGGTGTAGCGCGCCTGGCCGAGCGCGCCGACGAGGAGGCCGCTCGTCATGCCCTTGAGCGCGCCGAGCGCCACGATGTAGCGCGCCCACTTCATCCCGGCGGCCGCGAACGCCACCGAGTAGGCCGCGTTGGCGTCGATGTCGCTGTACCGCTGCATCCCCACGAGCGCCAGCGACATGGCGCAGTAGACGAGTGTGATGGCGGACATGGACGAGATGAGGCCCAGCGGCACGTCGCGGCCGGGGTTCTTGGTCTCCTCTGCCATGGTGGCCACCATGTCGAACCCCGTGTAGGACCAGTACACGACGGCCGCGGCGCGGAAGACGCCCGCGGCGCCGAAGGGGAAGAAGGACGGCGCGAGGTTGGCGGGCTCGAAGTGGGAGAACCCCGCGGCCAGGACGAAGGCGACGATGGCGATGCCGACCACGGACGCGACCGAGTTGATGGTGGAGGTGAGGCGCGCGCCGGAGACCGCGAGCGCGGAGGTGGTGCAGAGGACGACGACGGCGATCGGGTCCAGCAGATTGAATCCGTCGGCGAGCGCGGGCACGTGGATGCGGAGCGCGTCGCTGTCGCGGCCGATGAGCGCCGCGAGGTACGACGTCCAGGACCGGCCCAGGCCAGCGGCGCCCACCACGGCCTCGAGCAGGATGTTCCCCGCGGCGATGAACGCGGCCAGGTCCCCAAGCTCGACGCGCAGGTACGAGAAGGAGCCGCCGGCGGACGGGATCTCGGTGGCGAGCTCGGCGTAGCAGAAGGACGAGAGCAGCGCGGAGAAGCCCGCGGCGGCGTAGGCAAGCGGGATGGCCGGGCCGGCGTCGAAGCGCGCCTCCTGGCCGGTGAGCACGAAGACGCCCGAGCCGACGACGGAGCCGAACCCGAGGAAGGCGAGATCCACCCAGGAGAGGCACCGGCGGAGCGGGTTCTCGCTCTGGGCGAGCAGCGTCCCCGCCTCGACGGCCTCGGATGAGCGGCTGGTGACGCGGTCCCGCAGTCGCGGGCCAGTGGACAGGAGCGCGCCGCCGTACGCGCGCCAGCTCTGGAAGGAAGGCTCCGGGAAAAAGTCGGCCTTGCTCCACCGCCAGTACCGGCGGTGGCCCGCCGCCGGCTCGCGCCGCACCGCCGCCGATGTCATCACGGATGTGTGGACGGACGGGAGAGGCGGAGAGAGATTGATTTCGTGTTAGCTACTAAACCCCCGATAAGCCATCGCCGATCCGCTCTGCTGGCGCAAAGAGTGTTATTGGTTTGTTTGGATTCTGCGAGAGAGATATGATGAGTTGGGAGAAGGCGCGTGGATAGATGGCGACTGTTGAGGCTGTTGCCAACGTCAGGAAGCCGGATTTATCTGCAACCAAAGAAAAAAAAAAGGCAGGGCGCGCCGCGCGCCTGCGATCGGGATTTTGAGAGGTCAGAGAACCGGGGAAAGTTCGGCGTACGGTGAGGCATCGAGTCGGAAAGGCGGGAACCCACACCTGGGGAGTGGGGACGCGAGGGCGATGGCCCGCTCGTGGGCCGGGGTTGGTTTCAACGCGATGTGGTGGACTGGACTGGTGGTGCACTGGTGCGTGGCTGTTTCACCGAGGCTTTGTTTAGTTTACCACGAAATCCAAAAAGTTTTCAAAATTTCCTGTCACATCGAATCTTGTGGCACATACATGAAGCATTAAATATAGATGAAAACAAAAACTAATCACACAGTTTGAGCCTGGTTAGTCCATGATTGGATAATATTTGTCAAATAAAAACAAAAGTGTTAGAGTACCAAAATCCGAAATAATTTCGGAACTAAACAAGGCCCGACGCCTTTGTGAAAATATTTTGGTTTTGACTACTCTAATATTTTTATTTTTATTTAAAAATTATTGTCTGATTATAGACTAATTAAACTTAAAAGATTCAACTAGTGATTTAGGCAAACTAGTTTATGTTTTCTTTTATATTTAATATTTCATGCATGTGCTGTAAGATTCAATGTGACAAGAATTTTAAAAAGTTTTTGATTTTTGGGTGAACTAAGGCCTTGTTTAGTTTCTAAAATTTTTTAATTTTTTTTTATATTCTCGGTCATATCGAATCTTGCGGCATTTGTATAGAACATTAAATATAGATAAAATAAATAACTAATTACACAATTTACTTCTAATTTGCGAGACAAATCTTTTGAGCCTAATTAGTCCATAGTTGGACAATATTTATGAAATATAAAAGAAAGTACTACCGTATCTATTTTGAAAAAAAAAATTAAAACTAAACAAGGCCCGAGTTCATTTCCGCGCTTGGTAATGGCACGTGGGGTGCTTACTGCACATGAAAAAAAAAACATTTTTCCCCAAACAAATATCCCATGAATGTTGGACAAAAGAACAATACTATACTTTTTGCCAGAACAAATTGTTGCACAATCAGATTTCAGATATGATTTTTTTTTCTCAAGCAATGTCTACAGGCCCTCCGATCAAAATTGGACCGCTATCGACCAAAGTATTGTTGAGTTTTCTTCGTCCTCTCATTTGGCGTTGCTTGCCCGCTCTGTGTGCGATTGCCGCCGGCCCGCCGCACCTGCCGCTTGCCGCTTGCACCGACGTGCTCGCCCGGTTGTGTCTCCATCTTGGACCAAATGGTGCTACCGCCATCGCTCTCAGCACGTGCTAAAAAATAGGTGAAACGACGGGACATCGCGTCCTCAATTTTTTGGTGTATATTGGGCCGGACTCAGCCCTGTTTATTTGCAAAAAAATTCTAAAATTTTTTAAAATTCTTTATTATATTAAATATTTGAACGTATATAAAACATTAAATATAAATAAAAAATAATTAATTATATAGTTTACCTGTAATTTGCGATACAGAATTTTTAAGCTTAGTTACACCATAAATGAATAATAATTATTAAATATAAATTAAAATATTACAGTAACGAAACTCAAAATTTTTCCACTAACTAAGGCCTTGTTCGTTTGAGAGGGTTTGAGGGTGGGAATTGTTCCAGCTAATTTATATTAGTAGAAATAAACCTATCAATCCAGGTGGAACAATTCCAGGACATCCTATACAGATGAAACGAACGGGTCCTAAACAAGGTCTCCATGTGGGTATGGATAAACCAGTAAATTGTCGGGCGTTGACGAGCCTACCCAGATTTACAAAGAGTGATCCAGTTTTCAGGGTTCTCCTTGCCGTCATATTTTTTAAGCTTCGAGCTTAAAGTTGCGGGGCCATACGACTTGGCGAAGGTGCGAGGAGAACTGTTTTAGGCCGGGGG
>Ga0182004_10003356_pt1 | contig 12753 bp, 13 predicted proteins | sample Sormic07211540_1_FD_120479 | JGI IMG/M metagenome (GOLD analysis project Ga0182004, IMG submission 120479) | Endophyte microbial communities from Sorghum bicolor roots, Mead, Nebraska, USA - 072115-40_1 MetaG | ecosystem: Host-associated > Plants > Roots > Unclassified | place: USA: Nebraska... | reverse complement strand
TTTCGATGCACTTCTGTATTTGAATTAAATGTGCCTTCAATTCTTTGATTTTGGCGGCTCAAACCCTAGTGTCCTGCATACACATGTGTTCACCAAAACTGTAGAATTTGGTTAGCATAAAAAAGCCCTATTTCTAGTGTTTGGTGATATTTTATAGAGTTTGTATGCATGTTGGCGGTATGAAAAGTGTATTTTAAGAAACGCCAACAAAAAGCACACGCCATTGTCCCTCAGTAAAGGCCTGGTAAACATCTAAATCGGGATGCAACGCGATGCTGAAGATATTGGGAAAAAGGACCTTCAAAGGACATTCCCCTAACCAGCAGTCTTGCCAGAAACGCGTTTGACGGCCACTGACTACTTGAATAATTCTGCCCCTCTGGAACCATTTTCGAATGCCAAGTAAAGACCTCCAAAATTGGGAACCCTGTCTACTTCTAATTTGGAAGATACTCTTCTCCCCCAAATATTTCTTTCTTAGAAGATTACAGCATATATTGTTGTCTTCTCTCCCTAATCTGTCAATCCATTTTGCAAGCAGGCTGATATTCATAGCTCTAACATCCATGAAACCCAGACCTCTAGCTTCTTTAGGTCTACTTAAAGCTTCCCATTTGATCATGTGATACTTACATTTTTTACTAGTACCTTGCCAATAAAATCTCGATCTAATAGAGTCAATAGTCTGGTAGTTTCCTTCATACAGCTGGTACACACCCATCGTGTAGATAGGGATAGCAGATAAACAGGACTCAATCAAGATGGACCTGCCTCCTGAGGACAAATAATCACACTGCCAAGTCCCCAGCCGTTTTTCAGCTTTGTCACTGACATATTTGAATTGTGCTTTAGTTATCTTACAGTCACTGACTGGCATTCCTAGATACTTCATAGGAAAAGAGCCCATTTTGCAATTAAGAACTCTAGTAACTTCCTGTTGATCTTCCTCAGTCACACCCATTGTGTATACCTCACTTTTGTCAAAGTTTATTTTCATCCCCGACATTGCCTCATAGCAATTAAGGATTAATCTCAAATTTCTCACATTCTCTAGAGAACCTCAATAAGGCTACACCGATGGATGGCTATCCAATGCCTCTTGCCGATTTACTAGTTGATGCTGCAGCTTGACATCAGGGTTATTAGTTTTATGGATGGCAATGTAGGATACAATCAAATTTTCATGGCTAAGGAGGATATTCCCAAGACTGCATTTAGATGTCCTGGTCATGTTGGTTTGTTTGAATCGATAGTTATGACTTTTGATTTGAAAAATGTCGATGCTACTTATCAAAGGGCCATGAATTTTATTTTTCACGAGTTCATGGACACGTTAGTGTAAATCTACATTGATGATGTGGTGGTTAATTCTGGGGATTTTGCAAAACATCAAGCTGATCTACGGAAAATACTTGAGTGCACAAGGAAGCATGGTTTGAACATGAATCCTAATAAATGTGCATTTGTGTATCGGCAGGCTAGTTTTTGGGTTCCATGGTGCATCAAAGGGGGGTTTAAATTAGTAGAAGGTCCATTGATGCAATTAACAAGGTGGTTGCTCCTGCCGATAAGACAAAATTGCAATCATTGATCGGTAAGATCAATTTCATCAGGAGGTTCATATCTAACCTATCGGGCAAGATCAAAGCTTTCAGTCATTTAGTGGGGGACTGAACAGCAGCTGGCCATGGATTAAATTAAGAAATATTTGATAAATCCTCTGATATTGGTTCCACCTCAGCATGGGAAACCTTTCAGATTGTATTTATCGACCGATGATACTGTTATTGGTTTAGCCCTTATTCAAGAATTTGAAGGGAAAGAATGTGTCATTTGTTATTTAAGCTGAAGATTGGTGGACGCTAAGACAAGATATTCGGCTATCGAGAAACTATGCTAGTGTTTGTACTTTTCTTGCATTAAATTAAGGCATTATTTGCTATCGGCCGAATGTACTGTCATATGCAAAGATGATGTGGTCCAATACATGTTGTCGATGCCGATTTTGAGTGGTAGAATCGCCAAGTCGATCTTAGCATTATTAGAGTTTGATCTACGCTACGAATCGGCCAAGGCAATTAAGGGCAAGTTATGGCTGATTTTGTTACTCAACATTGCAATGGAGTGAGTTCTTTGGAAGTTGCTCCTTGGACGCTTTTCTTTAACGGATATACATGCGATCAAGGGGCAAGTATCAGTATTGTATTAATTTCACCCCAAGGAAGGAAGTATGAATTTTCATTGCCGATTGTTGCTACATGAACAAACAATCAGGTTGAGTATCAAGCTTTGGTGAAAGGGTTGGAATTACTTAGAGAAATACATGCCGATGTTGTTGAAGTCTTCAGTGATTCTATGCTTACTATAAATCAATTAATTGGGATTTATAAATGCCGAAGTGAAGTTTTAATTTTGTATTTAAAAGGTGCTTGCAATTGTTAAAGGAATTTAAAGATTACCGTTTGGAACATATTCCCCCATTACATAATGAAGAAGCTAATCGGTTAGCTCATCACGCGTCGGGATATCAGCCCATCCTAGAGGTGCTCACATCGGCAGTTGGTGTTGATGATTGGAGAATGGAAATTGACGATTACTTGAAAGACCCATCTAAGAGAGTCGAAAGATGCATCAGGTTTCAAGCTACTAAGTGTGTGCTTCTCGGTGATGAGTTATATTATCATACGTTGGATGGAGTTTTGCTTAAATGTCTTAGCAATGATGAATCGAAAAGCTTGATGGGTCAAATTCATGAGGGAGTATGTGGAGCACATCAATCGGCTTTCAAGATGAAATGGATGATCAGAAGGAATGGGTATTATTGGCCAACTATTCTTGAAGATTGTTTTAAATATTTTAAAGGATGCTAAGGGTGTCAAAAGTTTGGCAATATCCAAAGGGCAACTGCATCGGCTATGAACCCTACCATTCCTAGGATGGGCTATTGATCTCATCGGTCAAATTTATCTGCTGTCAAACAAAGGACATAAATTTATACTTGTTGCCACTAATTATTTCACTAAGTGGGTTGAAGCAATTTCTTTGAAAAAGGTGAAATCGGCCAATATGATTGATTTTGTAAAGGAGCATATTGTTTACCGATTTGGTATTCCTTAGACAATGATACCAATCAGGGTGCTATGTTTACATCGGGAGAATTTGATCAATTTGCAATCGGTATGGGAATTAAAGTTTTAAATTCTTCTCCTTGTTATGCTCAAGCTAATGGGCAGGGCGAAGCTTCTCACAAAGATATCATTAAGCTCATTAAGTGTAAAATTGAGGAAAACCCTAGACGGTGGCATAAAGTGTTAATTGAAGCCCTATGGTCGTATCGGATGGCGTGCCATGGTGCAACTAAAATATCACCTTATCAGTTGGTATATAGGCACGATGCAGTATTACCTTGGGAAATTAAAATTGGCTCTGGGTGGATATTTTCTCAAAATCAGTTAACTGCCGATAATTAAGATATTCTGATGAAGGATGACCTGGAGGATTTGTTAGGCCATCGGCTGAAGGCTCTGGTTGGTATTGAGGAAAATAAGAAGAGAGTAGCCAGGTGGTATGATAAAAGGGTAAAGGTCAAAGAGTTTGCCGAAGGGGATTTAGTTTGGAAGTTAATTCTACCATTTGGGACTAAAAGTTCGAAGTTTGGTAAATGGTCTCCTAATTGGGAAGGTCCCTATCGGATAAGTCGGTCTGTTCCTAGCAATGCATATATCCTAGAAAACGTAGATGGGATTGAATTTCCTAGAGCGTTAAATGGAATGTATTTGAAAGAGTACTATCCTAGTATTTGCATCGATGCATAAAAGTTTAAGTGCCGGTAACAATCCTATAGGCTGGACAAAATTATTAGTGTTTCTGAAAAGTACCAATGTAACACTTTGCCGATGAAAAAAGTTACAAGTTTAGCAAAGGCTGGATGGCCGATATCGCACGCATGCGAATCTGGTTGGCTTCCTCTATCTCCTTAGTGTCTTCATTGACTGTACCCTCTACCGGCTTGAGTTTCTTGTTTATCAACATAGCTTTGCAGGCTTGGGTGTCCCTCTCTTGTTGAAGATCCTTGATCGCGTTGGGCAGTTGACTTTCTTCTTGTTCAGCATAGGCCAGTGTTTCTTCAACTTGCTTGAGTTCGGCTAGCAGAGCTTCTCTCTTTGCCGATAGATCTAAAATCCTTTGCTTTAACTCAGCGTCTGAGGCTTGCAAACTGCCGATGCTCTTGTGCTTTTCATCGGCGATGTGTTTCACTTGCAGCATTTCTTCTTTGAGTAGAGCCTGGGCCGCCCTGTCGGCAATACGTTGAACAGCCTTTTGATATTGAAGCTAACGGCTTTCTAGGTGAGCAGCTTGGAACAGTGCTTCTTTGGCATCAGTAGGGACTTGGCCATGGATTGCTTTGAAGATAACTTTTGCTGGGTCCGAGTCATCCACTAGCTGAGCTGTATCTTGTTGCAGCAAGTTTAATAGGTCCTCTAGCTTGGATCTGAGTTCTGCCAATACTAATCCGAGTGCCAACGAAGACCTTGCCTCTTCCCCTTCATTGTAAGAGATGTTGATGGCGAAGGAGAATAGGCTATAGGGAGAATCTTGTTCCTAAAATGAGAAAAGGAAATGAGTTAATTGGGAGCAAGTATGGGTAGTGTAAATTAGTTAAAATAGATGGCTTACCTTTTTCAAAGCGATTTCTTGCCTTTGGCTAGAAGATGCAATCTGAATCGTGCTCTGATGAGGGTCGGCTAGGTCTGTCGATGGGATATCTTCAGCTACGAAATTGGTTAATGCTGAGAATAATGATAGTTTCTTTACAAGGTCGTCGATGGAAACTTCTTGAAATACAATAACCGATAGTATACCTTGTGTGAGGGCAAAAGTGGTTTGCTCTGGAGCGACGACCGATGACGTACCTTGATCAGATGGATCAATCGTTTGCTCAGGTGCATCGGCTGGTTCAGATTGACTTAGAAGCACCGGCTGAGGTGGAGAAGATGGTGTTGCTATCTGCCGCTTTGGTTGGGCCTTGGTGCCTGTCGGAGCCTTTCGCTTAGAAGGTGCTTTGGCGGCCGCTTAGAAGGTGCTTTGGCGGCCGCTGGCTAGGGGGCATCGGCACCCGATGGCTGGACATTCTGAGCTCTTGCTAATGCATCGGTTTGCTGCTACAAAACAAATATAAGGCATACTATTTTATAAGAAAAATATGAAGATGGGACAATACCTCCGAAGGTTCATCAAGATTGATACTGTCGGGCGCAGGAGAAATTGCCGATGATGCCCCAGTTGTGGTTGCTATACTCTAAAAAGATGGTGTAAGAACAAACTGAAATCGGCATGATTAAAGTAATGAAGGTTGTTACCTTAAAAGCTTATGCCAAAGTAGTGGCAGTGACCGGTGGAGTGGTCTTTGAGCGCTTGGTAGTCATCTTCTTAAAGCGGGCTCCTCGATGAGTCAAGGTTGCTAAAGCGGGAGCATTATAACCGATTGGTGAGATCAAAGAAAATAGTCAGAGATGAAAGGGTCACCCACTTTTGCTCATTGTTGGCACTAGATCATCGACCTGTCAAACTAAATAGTTAGATACCGATGAAGTTAAAGATAAAGAAAGGACTAAGTGTTAGGAGAGATCTTACCACATCATTGGGGATAACATGCTCGTGGTCGATGAGGTGCCGATATGTGTGGGCTGATGTAGCAAATAGTTGGTCTCTCCATTCTTGCCACCATGACTTGTAAGAATCGGTGATGAAGGAGGTTGGTACCCAGGTGGACAGATCGATATCTCTAATATCGGCATCAGGAGGAAGTTGGACCGCTTTGTCCACATTTATGGCTTCCCTTGGCTTGATCACATCGGCATAACAGAGCCTGATCAGTAACAGTCCAAAGGCTAACTACTATCAATGGGATGTAAAACTCATAAGTGATGTTAGTGTTCTTCCGAGTGCTGAATGTGTTGATCGGAATTGCTCGGGGAGTGATAATAGCCATCATCAGATCGTTATCTTTATTAGTACCTCATCGACAAGGTTGAAAAGGAGAGGAAATCTGGATGCTTCGTTGATGTAGGGCACCCAAGCCCAATGCTCACGAGAAAGGCCATTGTAGAAAGTATAAAGAATATGCCTATTTGGTTCTCGTTGACTTTAGTTCCAGGGAGTACTATGATTGCCTCGCTGAAGATGAGGGACGGGCGTGTTGCAGATTCATCGTCCCCAAGCTCATAGTCTTCGGCAATGTCCTAAGGAAACTGCTGAGTAAATAAGTCCCACTGCAGGCGTTTGTTCATATGGGCATTTAGCCACATGTTGATAAACCACCATGGGCCGCCTAGATTGTTGATAGGTTCACCAAGCAGAAGTTTCTCTGATACTTGGTGTAAGAGATGGTAGGCGAAGCTCAGCAGGTATTAGCCAAGGGGGAATCTGACACCATTAGCTAGTAACTCCGCTGCTGCAAGGTAGACATAAGTTGGCCCTACTGATCGGTCGCATAAGATAAACTTATCTAGCCACATATTTAGGAATATGGTGTGTTCCCTTTAGCCAACAAATCCGGTCTTCTAATATTCCTGGATATATCTCGTCCAACCACCGATGTTATGGGTGTTCACTTGATACTTAGCCCTTCTGTTATAAACCAAAGGGTCATCTGCACTGGAGATGTCTAAGCCTGTAAGCATGTATACATCAGCAAGTGTGGGAGTGACTGGGCCATGTCCAAACCATAAAGGTGTTGGTGGTATCTGACCAATGTGGCTGCTATCATCATAGACTCGTTTTTTTGCATATCCGCAATAGATAGCATGATACATTGGTCTAGTTTTCATTCTGCACAGTACACTTCATTAGATCCGCTAACCCTCGGGAACCAATTTTTCCATCCCTTGGTGGTTTTGGGCTAGGATCGTAAAGTGTCTTTCCATAGATCTAAGGAGAAATTCTCAGCTCTGAATGGGATTCTGTTGGTTTCCACAATTATGACATCGGTTGGATCTAGGTTGCCCATCGTGCCTAAGTGTTGGATATGTGGCCGATCGGTTGGATTAACTAGCTTATCCCTTAGTTTCTATGTTTGAAACATCAAAAAGGTAGAGTAAAAGAAAAAGAAAATCGCTGAGCATATGAACTTGCGAAAGTAATAGGAATAGCAGTAAAAGGGGGTGAAAATGAGGTTGACCTCAGGGACGTTGAAGTTGATTGCCATTTCTTCCAAGCAGGACGAATGTGAGGCCGAGAACTTGAAGATTCTGCCAAGAAGGTTTGATGGTTGAGGTTGCATACATGCTCGTCAAGATCGCCGGCAAAGAAAGAAGGTCTTGGGAGATGAAGATGGCAAGGTAGAAGATGAATGCCTGAAGGGGATGTATTTATAGGTTGAATTGAGTAGGGGCATTTCAGACTTATCTCTCTACCATACGCGTAAAAATCGAGGTTGTTCAGATTGATATGGTAACTGTTCGCACGACAATCAAGGGAATATATAGATAATTTGATGGCAAGTAATCATAATTTTGGGGATATTCTGATGTGCAGAATATTTTAATAGGATCGGCAGTATGTTCTGATACTAAGTCTTTGCCGATGGACTGCATCCCTTGTATTCTAGCCTTGATCGGGACAAAGGTGGTTGGAGATTGTGCGATATTTATGGAGACACAAAAATTAGGGATGGATTTACCCAGATTTGGCAGCAAATTTTGTCAAGAAGATAATTATGTAGAGGCGATCATTATGTGGAGTAAATTTCAGAGCATTAATGTTTTATAGTCCGAAATTGGGGGGCATGTGTTGACACCGTTTTTGACACGGGTCAAGATAATCAAAGTAGACCAATCGGTAATAGGGAAATTGTTGCGTTGTACTAATGAAAAGGTGCCGATGAGGATCAGCTAGTAGAGAGTGGTGTCGATGGAAGATGATGATCGGCGGAGGAGTTCTCTTAGCCTAAAATCAAAAGTGTTAGTTAGTAAGGTTAGGGATGATATTTGCTGATTTAGGGGTTATCGTCGATAGAGCTTTTGGTGCAGTGTTGCTGATGCCGATGAGGAAAGATGTGAAGACTACTACTGGTGAAGCTTGTAGCTTGCCGATGGGGCAGGAGCCGATGGAGACTTCATCGTGAATAAGATGGATAGCGGAATAGTTAGATCTTTTTCTTCTTTCTATATTTATTAGAGTATGTCTTAATATAAGAGTCTTGTTACCTTAACAATTGAGTCCTAGTCGTATTTGGTTGTAACTCTTTGGACCAGGGTATAAATATAGGCCAAGAGGTGATGTAAGATATATCAATCAGTATCAAATACAAGTTTACTCCTATTTTCGCATCTACTTACTTTTCGACGATTTCGTCAATTTGCATACTTATCTTTTTATGAGTTCTCATCAATTCGGCGAGTTGCAAGTTCCAGTGTAACACTCGATGATCCTCGAGTTCCGTGTGAGTACCTCTTGGCGGTAACATCCGGGTGCATCGCTGTTGTCGGGACCAAAGTGCTCAAATCATCATCTTTGTCGACTAATAGGTCAAATCGACTAGCACACCATAACATCGAAATCAGGTATTAGCCCTTTGTGTTTGCAGAGCTAGTTTTGCATCAACAAAGCCTATCAGTCCTATTAACGGGATGTGGACTACAGAGGATTCAACACAACTATAAAATCACCTGCGTGAGCTACCACAGTGTGGCTATTCATGCGACATTCACAAGTGAACTTAGCCTAGGCACCACGCCTACACTACAAAATACTACTTCAACCAAGTAATGACCAAGATCAAAGCACTCAATATGAGATGTGAACCAAAGAATGAAAAAGAACAAGTTGCTTACTTAAATTGGAATGGTAAGTACAAAAGTACCTCCGAACATAGCTCCGGGTGAGGGAACTGAATCCAGACGAATACAACCACGAAGAAGCGCCGACAGGCCAGAACTCCTCTAGAGTCTCTACTCCTCTACTTAATCTCTCTAGTCTCTAAACAAGACTAGATATAGAAGAACTAGTCTCTCCTAATTGCTACATCTAGATGAACTAGAACTAGATCAACTAAAGGGACCCTAACCCTAATTATGTTGAGAATATGAAGCACCGGGGTGCAGAATGCCTCTTGAAGGGGCTTTGGGGTGTCATTATATAGGCTGTGGTGGAGTAGGGTGCAAGGAACTACCACGTCATCGATCTACTTCTTCATCTTGTGTGCACCATTGGATCAAACTGACCTAAAATCAACATAGGGATACTTTTCTTGGCTTCCAAGGAGGCGTGGGAGGAATACTCCTGAAGGCGGCGCCTGTGGACGACCTAGGGCAAACTGGCCCTAGGGTCCTATTCCTCTACAGGTGTCTATGGGTCCTGTTCCTTCGGGTGTCTTCTTGACCCTTCCTGAGCCTGATGACGATGTTTTCCGTCGCGTATAAGTTTCATGGATCAAAGCATTATAATCCCCTCTTTTATGCTTTTCTGAAATAATCCCTAGAAAATATAGAATCACCAAAACTCATGGAATTTGTTAGTTAAAACCCTAGACTAGTGTGTATTCATGTGTTCCCTTATGTCTAAAGTTCTAATAAATATTGACATTAATGACCATCAACACCCCTATAGCTTGATGATATTCTAATTTTAGTCCTTTCTTATGCTATATTGATGGTTAAAAAGAGGATTAATCTACCATCAAAAAACTCCTGCAAGCTTACCTTTTACTCATCCTTGAGCAAAGATAGACTCAGTGATGGATCAGGAGTTGCTACAATGCTTTCGAGCCTCACAAGTATACATGCATTCAAACAAGGACTCTCCTCCGAATTAGAGTGAACTATTCTGACTCAAGACTTACCCATATTACCTTTCACCATGGGGCTTGTAGCTATCACTTAGGTCTTGAGCCGTTGAAAGATAGAACGTTTAAGTCAAGCACTATGCTTCTCGCTCCTAATCAACTATTATTTCAGAGTTTTTGCAAGATTTTCAAATAAAACTCAGAGTTTCCTTCTATGAACCTTTCATGTCTCTCATATGTGGTACTTTTGGATTCTCTCCAAGCCAAGTGCAAAGTATGCCTTCTCTCTTCTCTCATAATATATTGTATTTATATCATTAAGGAACAGTTGCCTTCTCTGTCTCGCCCTACATCTAATAGTCTTAAGTGGAGCTTATCGGTGGGGGAGACAATTCAAACCTACTTGCATGTATTGCATAGTTAAACCATGGATCTAGAGAAACTAGTTATACAATCAAGTCATATGTGCATGTGAGTGCAGCAAATGAAATGAGTGATAAGAATGATGGTGTTAATGAGGGGTGATGACTGATGGTGAAGATCTAATTCTACAATTGCTCATTGGGGATAACATACTTCCATAATCTGAAGATAAGGACTTTGCTGCTTTTTCTTTCTAGAACTTTTGTCCTCATTCCCTTCTTTTCTCTTTTTCTTCTCTTCTCCTTTTTTAATAGCCAATCCTTTAAACGCACTAATAGCAATAGGGAGTATCAACTGAAATAACTGGAGTTTTATTGGAAAAGTAGAAAAAGACATAATGAAAATGAATATTTTTTGGGTGTCTTCTCCCAGTGTAGGAGTAGAACATTTTTCAGAGTGGATGTGGAATGTGTATGGATGAATGCGTACTCCCAGAGTAGGAGAAGCATAGGCGCAGTGCGTAGATGTGGGTGGTACTTCTAAGAACAGAAGTAGCACATAGTGAATGTATAGTGGATGTAAGTGGTTGCATGCTTCTGAGGACAGAAGTAGCTAAGATCAATGGATGGAGAGCACATAGTATTGACTTTAACTGCATGACTAGTCCCATAGGGTCAACATAGCTTTACTACCCTCAATGCTTATAGGTTAAAATATAAGTGGGAGGCTTTCCTAATCTAGTAAGTGTTGACACTTCCTAATGGTACTAGAAGAGGATAGAGGTTAACTACTATCCTAGCAGTGGTACCAGAAGCGTTGGGTCGGTAGTTCTTAACTACACCTAAGGTGAGGCTAGAGTTGGCTAGTCTACTAATGCCTGGTGGGGTTATCAATCTCGACACTAATAGGGCCAATAGGAGTGATCGCAATCTACCTAAGATGAATGGGATCTGCAAGCACACAGAACTATCGTGTGTAGCACTTCACCTGGTGAGTAACCAAGTGTCAATTTATAATTTCCCAAAGGAAGGCAAGGGGATGTGGTCGAGTTGGGTAAGAATGGTTAGTTAGAGTTAGGAATGGTACGGAATGGGTTGGCTAGATAGAATGGATAGATGGGTAATCGATATGTGGATAAGAAAATAAAATAAGAGATAACCAAACTAACCTGCCAACTCACCTATGGGGGTTAAGGGATAAATAAGAGTTGTAGTAGTTTTAGGGACTTGGTAATAGGATAGTACTTGTTATTCAATTCAAGGAAAGAGGCGTACCCATCCTGAACTCACCGTATGGTTGATCAGGCACGAAGCACAACGAGCCTTACGTTTTAAGAACTAGACCGAACATGGGGGAATACGTAGACACTTAGGGCTATCACCACCTGGTGTTACCTAGCTATCTAAGGGCCTAGCCGTATCTGATGGGAAGCCTATATCCTAACCACCGTGTTTAAACTATATTCCTACTACCTTTACTCGAGCTCTAGAGTAAAGACACCTAGACGACAAAGCAATTCCTTAGCTTGAACAACTAACACTAAACTAACCAAGCAATCTATTGCCACACAATCAAGCACCTAAGCTCACTAATGATTTGATCACTATAAACTAAGTACTTGAATGGTAAACAATCAATATAGTACTCAAATACTAAAAGTAAATGATAAATAATAAATGATTACTAAGATAGCATATGTATAATACCAGAATGGAGAGGTGACTCCAAGCTGAGCTGCGCCTGGCTACTCTTCCCGCTTACAACTCCGAGCTACTAGACTAGGCTAAGCTAGGGGCAGAAAGGCTCTGGAGCTAACCTAGGCAACCTAACGGAGGGAGCTACTACACTAACACTTGCTCTAAGCTCTATGCTCTATGCTTAAGCTCTTCTTGATATGACCATGCCAGCAAGCAAAATGTCACAAGTGTTGACGGTCCTTAAGTACCAAATTTAATTATCAAATAAACAAAGAAAAGGATTCAAGGACTTAGGGTTTTATCTGACAGAATTCCATGAGTTTTGGTGTTTGTCTATTTCTGTAGGGGGTTATGAGGAAATATGGAGGAAAGGCCCACATGTCGGGTTTACATAGAGATATTAATGTGCTGCACAATTTTCTATCATCTAGAAGACTCCAGAAGCCACGCGAACAAACGGGAAGCCAAGCGGGTTCGGGGACAGGGCGCCCGCCCTCCCCCCTTGGGCGCCCGCCCTAGTGTTTCGGCCAATCACGTTCTACTTCGCGGATCATGCTCCACCGACCTAAAGGATCAAGGAAAACCGTGCGATTAATGTTGGTTTGATCCGACGGCCCAGATTCACTTGAGGGGACTATATAAGCAGGCCCCCTGGCCCCTGGAAGAGACACCCCTTAATCCCTATTGATTATTCATAGACAGAGTGTTGATGGTCCTTAAGTATCAAATTTAATTATCAAATAAACAAAGAAAAGGATCTAAATGAAATCAACATCTAGACTTAGAGTTTTATCTGACAGAATTCCACGAGTTTTGGTGTTTGTCTATTTCTGCAGGGGGTTATCAGGAAATACAGAAGAAAGACCCACACGTCGGGATTACATAGAGATATTAACGTGCCGCGCAATT
>Ga0182004_10003355_pt1 | contig 12754 bp, 15 predicted proteins | sample Sormic07211540_1_FD_120479 | JGI IMG/M metagenome (GOLD analysis project Ga0182004, IMG submission 120479) | Endophyte microbial communities from Sorghum bicolor roots, Mead, Nebraska, USA - 072115-40_1 MetaG | ecosystem: Host-associated > Plants > Roots > Unclassified | place: USA: Nebraska... | reverse complement strand
GTAGCATTTTGCTATTCTCCTACATGTTTTGCTTGGATGATCATGTGAATAATCTTTTACTGGTACCATATATTTCTGTACTCATCTTTGTTTCGGTTATTGAGGATACCTTGCGCACATCTATGATGATTCACATAAATAAAATAATATTAGTTGTATGTTCTGTCTTCTTAATTTGCTTCTGCAAATTGATAGTCATCCTTTTTAATATTTGTCATGAATTGTTTTTCTCAAATAATTCATGTCGTAATTATCCCTTTTATTGCGTCATTTTTATGGATTAAAATAAATATGAAAATGCCTTATATTTCAACATGCACTTGCACATCTTGATCACTTTGTATGACTTCTTGCTCCTTTTGATCTAAGAGTCTAACTCAGCAATATATTCAACACAAGTTTCCTTAAGTTTTCCCTACCTATAGCTCCACATAAGCTTTAGCATAGGTATGTTAAGGCTACTATCTAGCGATGTACCATTTGAGAAACTTAAGCAAGTTTTCTTTTCAAAATTTTGAAAATCTCCAGAAAGAGTCTTGGCTTTATCAAAGCAAGGTACAAAGTTTCTACCTACTACACTATCTTACTTTTGCATTTTAGAAGGTGAAAAGCTATAAGCCCCATATGATTGAGACTAATGATGTAATTGTAACTATGCTTAACTCAAAGATAGTAGTGGTTTGTATATGAGTTTTTGTAGGGTGTTACATTGAAGCAACTCTTGATCTGACATCACCATGTTAAAACCGCATTTTGCTTGGGGACAAGCCAAAGGTTAGCTTGTGGGAGCTTGTTGATGGTCATTAACACCTCTTCCACCATCAATAATTCACCCAATTATAAGGTATATCAACATGAAATGATGAAATTCTTGTTTATAATTTATCTAGTTCCACATGTCCTTGAAAGTTTATTTGCATGCAGGAAAAATAGCAAAAATGGTCAAATATGAGGACATAGTGACACATGGACATGACAGGGGAGCAACTAGACCAAGTGGCCCGGTGGCCACTGCCACCTAGGCGGCGCCCACACCCCTAGGTGGCCATGCCACATCAGTAAATCCATTGGATCACCTCCCCACGGCTTCTACACCATCCATCCATGTTTGTTTGATCCAAGGGTAGAGGATGGATGTGTCATGGATCCATGGGCCCACCGTCATACTCCAAGGCCATGCAAATCGCTATTCCAACTGGTATTTTGGCATCCATCGACTTCGCAACCATCTGAGGGGTGCATCCAAGGTCGTTGGATGGCAAGGTGGAGGATCCAAGGGTGGTCGCCCTTGCCAGCGCACGCCACCATACTTTCATCACCGACCTCCAACACGCCTAAAAGTACCCCCTGCTCTCTGGTGCTATAAAAGGAGGCCCTGGCTCTTGAATTAACAAGCAATCTCAACTTCAAGCTCCACATTCGCTTTTAGTAGTAGAGCGTAGTTCTCTTGCTTTAGCGCTAGCACTAGCTCTAGCTTAGCTTAGCTCTTCTAGCTTAGAAGTAGCAGCTAGCTAGAAAGAGGAGAAGAGTTGAGTGGAGCCTCTGCTTCTGAGTTTGGAAGAGTGTTCTGGATATTCGGGTCCGGTATAGCTCCTTTGTAATCATACAATTTTTACTTAATATAGTACTTTACTATTTAAGTATTTACTTTATGCCTTTAAGTTCTAGTTTTACTCTTACTTCTATTTATTAGTAGTAAGTCTAGGTGCTTATCTACCAGCATAGGTTAGCTAGCTACCTTAGTGATAGCTTTATCATATCTAGTAATTGCTATGTCGCCTGGTTAGGGTGTCTCTTCTTTGAGCTCAAGTAGAGACTGTAAGTTTATAGATTAAGCGCGGTGCTTAGGCTATATCTTACCTTCAGATATGGCTAGCCCTCTGAATACCATGTTAGGGCTAGTTATTAAATCATAAGGCTCGTTGTGTGTTATGTCCAGTTTAATCGAGAGCACATACACCTCTTTACTAGATAAAGGTCATTCTTTTTCACTTAGTTATCTTGGTTACCTAGATTACACTCTTCTCTCCCTCTAGAGTTGTGTAGAGATCAACCTACCTCTAGTTATCTTTAGTTAGCCTTAGTTATCATAGTTATCCATAGTTGTCGTTTCTCCATCTATCGCCCATGCTAAAGCTATCTATATCCATTGCTCACTAATTCGCCCACTCATCCTAACAAATCACCTACCTTCCTTTGGGATCAAATAAATTTGACACCTGGTACTCTCAAGCGATGTACTACACGATAGTTCTGTGTGCTTGTGGAATCCCTCACATCCTACAGAACCATCGTCATGTATTTCTAGCATTGGGATTGACAACCCCGCTAAGTGACGCTAACAAATAGTAAGAAGCATTTCTAGCGTCGTTGACTACTCTATTCTTAGTAGCGACACTAAGAAGTGTTAATAGGAGTGAAGGGAGTGGGAGATGAGTGAGTAGAGCTAAGGTTCAGCTACTGAGAAATATCTCCATTTCATGCTGACATGTGGGCCACACCACATAATGGACAATAGCTCATCCTCCACTCAATATGTTGTTTCTACACTTTTATCGAATGGTTTGATGACACTAGCGAATTGTTCGGTAAATCTCTATCTTTTGCATAATTGGGGTATGGACTAGGGTACTTGGCATTGGGGCCAATCTTATAGTCCATATGATTTGCTTAGCTCCAGAGAAGATAAGGGATCCTTGTTTACTTTTCTCAAGAGGATTTCTTGTGGTAACCTCTCGATTGACTTTGGTTGACGATAGGTTGACTTGCATTGACATGGGTGGTTGCCAGAAAATAGATCACGCTGTTGGTTGGAATAGTGGCATACCCTTCGGTTCAAACCACTTAAGACATCCGCAAGAGCATGATAGGTTGCATCTATGATGACCTAAAATGAGAGCCTACATTGTAACGAACTTGGGTTGTTACACATATATTCACCAAGACTTGTGAAGTTTGTTAGTTTAAACCTCTAAACTAATAAGAGGATTTCTTGTGATAACCTCTCGATTGACTTTAGTTGACAAGAGGATGACTTACATTGACCAGGGTACTTGCAGGAAATTAGATCATGTAGTTGCTTGGAATAGTGGCAAACTCTTCGGTTCAAAGCAGTAGAGACATCCACCGGAGCCCAAGAGGTTGCATCTCCGGTGACCTAAAATGAGAGCCTACATTGTAACAAACTCGGGTCGTTACACAAATATTCACCAAGACTTGCTTGTGAAATTTGTTAGTTTAAACCTCTACACCTATGTTTTGATGTTTAGTTTTAAGGACTAATGCAGATAATATTGATGGTTTATTCTTATAGTAGATATCGTCAACAATCCTCTCAAAAGCAAGACACAAATTGGCCAAATAATTTGCCGACCTGCATCTAGCGAAATAGAGTTGCTGGCTTGAACGGATTGCGGCGCCGGCTGTTGTATGACGATTGGACACGAAGAAAAATGAAACAAAGATATATATAGAGTACATAGGAGACATAGGAAAGAAACCCTAGACACAGGAAATTGCGCTAGTACCCTTGTCTATTATACCTAACACGTGCCACCAAGCTTCCTGCAAAGCGAGGCAGGGCATTAATGTATGTAAGATGCGGCAGGAATTTGTGAGTAGAATGTCTTCTCTCGAACTGAAAAATGGAGCAACAGCAGAAAGGCTATAGCGTGCTGAGTGAAGAAAACTAACATTGGTGTTGGAGGCGCGAGGGCAACAGCAGAACGGCTAGATGATCTTTCACCAAAATAAAGGAGCATGGAGTTCAACTTTAGCAAGTTTGATCTCTTACCCGTTCTACAGATGTAGCCATCTAATAAAAAGCGACAGAATGCACATTCACAGTATAGCACGGGCGACGTCTAAACATGTACACACTCAAATGTAAATAAACACACTACGTGAAAAAACATACACAGCAAACCAAATGTCCAATACGTGTGATGATGTATGAAATCGATTATTTTCTGGCCACGAAGAACATTTTCATGAATTTTTCCAGTGTCAATTGTACCTTCCATTTCAGCAAACAAATGTAAACAAACACACACTACGTGAAAAAACATACACAGCAAATCAAATGTCTGATTCGTGTGATGATGTATGAAATCGATTATTTTCTGGCCACGAAGAACATTTTTCATGATTTTTTCCAGTGTCAATTGTACCTTCCATTTCAGCAAATGTGTGCAATCACAGTGGCAAAGTCTCCAAGCACTTCAAATCCCTGCCAAGCCTGTAAACTTGACCCAACGATAGGTTGACAGTGGTTGTCTGGTCCCCATAGTGCACCCTTGCAAGGGAATTCTGCCCGCCACTAGACCATAGCAGAGCTTCATGGAGGCTCCCTTCCTTCCAGCTGATGTTTACAGTCACACCACCTCGGGCCTTCAGACCTTTAACATAGCCTTGAGGCCACTTGTTGCGGGGTAAAGCTGGGAGAAGGTACAAATCGGTCCCAGTGCTCTGCACCAGCATTTCCGACACTGCAGCTGGGAACCTGTAAGAGAACCATTTGTTTTTACAAGATCTCCAAATATATTAATTAAAACAAAGAAACCAGATTACAAAGGTTTGGGATAACCAATCCCAAAAGACACATGTAGCTCTAAGACTATGACCAAGGAGTCATCACAGTGACTTGAACAGAACTTGGCAGTCCAAACAAAGGACCAAAGCAGTCCAAAAAATGTAAACATGCACTTCCGCTGTAAACGACATAGGGGATGTCTTCGTCGAGGGCACAGGGTCAAAAACTGGCCACGACCAAGACACCAAGGATCCTCATTATCGTACTCCAATAGTACAACCAGCGCTCCCCTTAGCTATCTGATCAGGTGTGTCTTAGAACACAAGAAATTAGCTTCATCTCTCCAATCATTAAATCTGAGGTCTGAGGACCAGCAACAGTCAGCGGTCAACCCGAACGCTTGAAAAATTATACCACTTCCATATCAATTACCTAACCTCTCGAGAAAGTAGCTTTGGACTGAAACTTCCTGCTCCAAAAGGAACTACTAAGCAAGCTGGACACACAAGAACACGTCAGGCCAAGTAAGTTGGACATGTAAGAACTCATGCCGTAACAGGCCAACCTTCCTGCATGATAACGGAGGCCTGCAGTCGGGTCTCCAGGAGCAAGCGAACGGCCAGCAGAACGCGAAGACGCAGTCACTGCCTGCATGCGCGCAGAGCGTGCACACGATGTGCATGCCCACGACGAGAGGTAGAGCCGGCCTAGTCTTGCATGTATGTAGGATCTGAGAGACCACGAGCTGAGCCTCCCTTGTATAAATGTACAAGCCAGTGAATCAATGCAATTGTGTCTTGAGTCTAATCTTCTTTATGGTATCTATTAGCTCAGTTTGATCCCCTGTCAACAAGCTCAAACCCTCTCTCCGCTGCTAGCCATGGACGACAACCCGCTGTTCGCGTTTGGGTCCTCCGTCCATGGTTCTTCCATCTCCTCGTCTGCCTCGTCTGCTTCCTTCACCGCCCCGTACGACCTCAGCCTCACCTCCAAGCAACCTCAGCCTCCCACAGCCGCTGCCCTCATGATGGTGAACATCAAGTCCCATGTGCCGGTGGTCCTTGACATCGTCAACCCCAACTATCAAGAGTGGCGCTGCTTCCTCGATTCTGTCATTGGGAAGTTCGGCCTTCTTCCTCGTATTTTTCAAGCCGCCCCTACCGCCGCGCACCTCGCTGGTCCAGAGTGGATGATGAAGGACCAGTGCCTCGTGAACTGGCTCTTCAACACTATGTCCCGCGATGTCATGTGCATCGTTTGCGTTCCCGGCGCCTCTGCCTTCGCGATCTGGTGTGCTATCGTCGTCCAGTTCCGCGGCCATCAGCTCCACCGCACCGTGTACCTGGAGGCCGAGTACCGAAGTCTGCACCAGGGCAACCTCAGCCTCACCTCCAAGCAATCTGCCCACAACTTCCTCTCCGTCCACTCCCTCCTGCTGGAGGAACTTTACGCCACACAGCATGGCAAGATGGCGGCGCAGCAGGCAAAACTTTCTGCACCTGTATGAACATGTGCCACCGCCTTTGACCAAAAGCCAAGAAAGGCTGACATGGAGGGCCCCAACAGCAGCAGCATCGAGGAGCATAGCAGGCACAACAGTGCTGGTTCCCAGGGAAGCTCGGCAGCCAGAGAGCAGCAGCACGGTGCCCCGCGCCGCCGCTAGACCACGACAACGACGACGGCCCAAATCAGGGCAGCTAGAAACATGACGTCAGGCAAGCCATATTTGACTAACGCAATGACTAGCTGCCATCATGGGCGGAAGCACAGGGGCTGCAGCCCCCCATGTCTAGGGAGCAGATCCATGCGGCCCAACTCACAGCTCCTCTAAATCAGCCTGTCACCAGACACCAGAAGCCATGCCCCCCTCCTGTTCCCATCCGCGTCGGTGTTGCGGCTTCCAACGGACTCCCAAGTTTTGACTGTCACTCCGAGCAGGGCTGCAGGCTGCAGATGCTTAATTACTTGTTGCCTAGCTGAGGTAAAATAATTACTTGTTGCCTTGCTGAGGTAAAAATGTGTGCAGTCATCTTGCTTGCTGGTCAGCCATCAAACCCCACAGATAGAAGCCTTGCTTGTTGTTGTTGAAACCAAAGCACAGGTTTGGGGCTAGATTCAGATTTCATTAGGCTTACCAAAACTATGGCAGGTTGACGATACATATAGGGTAGCTTGTTTGGTCCTTAAGATTACAGCATATTCTAGACATGATGCTAAAGCAAGATAAGGTAAGGTAAGTGCTGACACAGCCACCAACTACTCTAGATAAGTATCCTAAGTAGATAAGCGCAAGACTTATGCTTTCATTCTCCCTCTAAGTCTTGTGTGGCGCCTTCTGGGGATTTGAGCCATCTCAATCTAGGCGCAAAGCTCCTGGAACTTGACCTGCCCAAAGGGACTTGGTGAGAAGGTCGGCGAGCTGGTCCTAGGTGTTGATGTAGCCGGCCTTGATGCTCTCCTCATCCAAGCAGCTCCTGATGAAGAGGTATTTTATGCGGATATGCTTGCTGCGCTCATGGAAGACAGGGTTCTTCGCAAAGGCCAAGGCAGACTTGCTGTCCACCTGAGCTCTACTATTTCTGCGTCTCTGCCAAGGGAGATCGTCCAGCAGTCGAGCCAACCACAGTTCCTCAGTTGAAACGACAGTGGTAGCAATGTACTCCGCCTCGCAACTGGATGGTGCCACCACCTGCTGCTTGACTGACTGCCAGCTGACCCGACACTTGCCAAGGAAGAACAGCTTCCTGCTGGTGCTCTTGCTTGTGTCGATGTCACCAGCGAGGTCACTGTCTCTGTACCTGATGAAGTGCTCAGTGCTAGAGCACCTCGGATAGTGCAAGCTGTTGTCGGAGGAGCGCGCGGCGTACCTGAGGATCCTCTGGACGGCTTGCTGATGCTCTGTCACCAGTCGCTGCATCAACCGACTGACGTAGCCAATGGTGAACGCCAAGTCCAGCCGTGTATGGACGAGGTAGCTAAGGCTGCCTACAATGTGTCGGTACTGCATGGCCTCGACCTCCTCTTTCGTGCTGTCGCGGCTCAGCTTCAGCCTCTCCTCCATGGGAGTGTGGGCTGGGTTGCACCAGTGAGCCTACCCAACTCGACGATGCGCTTGGCACAGGTGGTCTGGCAAAGGGATATGCTGGAGCTGTCCTGGTGGACATCGATCCCCTGGTAGGAGAGAAGGCCTAAGTCACTCATCTGAAAGGTTGCCTTCATCTCCTTGAACACCTCTACCTCGGCCTCCTTGGTGTCGATAATTACCTTGTGGCACCTACCACAAGACGTAGAAGGCCTTGCGTAGGTGGAGAACATTGTTCTCCTTGCCAGGGATTACATATCTCGACGACTGGTGGACGTAAACATCCTCCTTCAGGTCACTGTTGAGGAAGGCAGACTTGACGTCCATGTGGTGCACACACCAGCTCTCCTAGGCCGCCAGCGTGAGGAGATGGATGGACTCCATCCGCGCAACGGGAGTGAAAGCGTCATGGAAGTCAACTCCCTCATACTGAACAAACCCACGCGCCACCAGACGCCCCTTGTGCTTGATCACCGTCTTGGCCTCATCCTTCTTGAGCTTGTAGACCCACTTAAGGGTGATCGTGCGGTGGCCGAAAGCGGCAGGAACACCCGCCAGCTCCCACATCCGGTTCCACTCGATCGCATCCATCTCCTGCTGCATCATGGCGCACCATGCTGCGTCTCCCTCCGCCTCCTCGAAGGAAAGGGGCTAGCCGTCTTCGTGCGCCAGGTGCAGCTCTCCTCGAGGTGTGTTGCCAGTCTAGGGATGGGTTGATCGCTGAAGATGTTGTCCATGATGTGGTAGCGCAAAGGCTTGTCGTCATGGTAGGCATCGACGTGGTCCTCATCGTTGGATAGCGAAGCGGCGAAGTCCACCATGCGCTGCCCGTAACGGACCGAAGCTGCTCGTGTCGATCTCAGAGGTGTGGGCGCCAGTGCAGGAGAGCAGGGCGTAGCCGATGCAAGAGAGGGGGCGAGCCGGTGGTGCAGCTAGTGGAGGACTCAATGGTGGTGTAGGCGGTGGACTCGTCGAAGCTAATGGCGAGCCAGGGGCTGAGGTAGACGAAGTGAAGATGAGCTGCTAGCTCCCCCAGCTCCCTCGAAGTGGACGTAGTCGACGACGAAATCTCTACGAGTCAAAGTCGAGCTATCATCCACCGCCTTGTCCCAGACCCAGCCTCGCCCTTCGTTGGGTCATAGGAGATGCGGACGCGCTGTGTCGCAGGGTCGAGGATGCGGTAGGCCTTGACACCCTCCGCGTAGCCGATGAAGATCCCGACATGCTCTGGTCATCGAACTTGCCGACGTGGTTGAGCTCCTTGGCGATGGCGAGACAATCAAAGATGCGAAGGTGGCTCACCACTGTGTCTGCACCCATGCCAAGCCTCATATGGTGTCTTATCATCGAGGGCCTTGGTGGGCAAGCGGTTCAGTGTCTTATCATCGAAGGCCTTGGTGGGCGAGCGTTTGAGCAGGTGAACAACGATCATCACCACCTCACCCTAGTAGATTGCCAGCATCCCTCTCTGTTCGAGGGCGTGGGCGATGGCCACCACCGTCTGGTTGTGGCGCTCAATGATGTCATTCTACTATAGGGTCTCTGGCACAGAGAAGTGGCCCTAGATCCCCTCGTCAGCATAGTCCGCCGCGAACTCACCAGCCGTTGTCGGTGCATAGCACCCGAAGCTTGTGGCCGCACTCCTCCGCAACAGCTTGATTGTGTTTGCAGTTGCCACCTTGGAGACGAGTAGGACTGCTCACATGTAGTGGGACACATCATCGACGAGGAGCAGGAAGAAGCGCCAGCCTCTAGGTGTGGCCGGTGTCACGGGGCCGTAGGGGTCACCGTGCACGAGCTCTAGCTTCTCCTTGGCACGAGAAACTGCATGAGCTCTAGCTTCTCCTTGGCACGAAAACTCGCCTAGCGGGGGAAGGGAAGCCACCACTGCTTGGTGAGGACGCAGGTTTCGCAAAACTACTCCACGTGTTTGACTCGCTGCATACCCTGCACCACCTCCTTGTTGCCGAGTTGCTTTCGGCCCTGAAATTGAGGTGCCTATGAGCTTTGTGCCACCGCCATGCGTCATCGTCATGGCGGACTACAATACACACGAGATGCGCCACTTGCACGTGGACGTAGAGGCAGTTCGTGCCTTTGTTCACCTTGGCGAGTAGGCAACAATGGCGATCCCAGATGCGCAGGACCTCATACTCGATCTCCACATGCGAGCCGTCTCATCCAGCTGTCCCAAGCTGATGATGGAGTTCCTCAATGCGAGGATGTAGTAGACACCGGTGAGCAGCCGGTGCTCGCTGGCCTTAGCGGTGAAGACGACAGAGCCAGTGCCCTTGATCTCCACAGCGGAGGCATCCCTGAACTTGACGGAGCCTCAAACGCTAGAGTTGAGCTCGGAGAACTCTTGCAGCCCGGTCACGTGGTGGGTGGCGCCAGTGTCGAGGTACCACCTGTCGATCTTGTCGCCGTTAGACCTATTGCCGAGGAAGACGTGGTCCTGCAACTCGTCGAGGTCGAGCAGCGCTGCAGCAACTGGTGAGGGAGAGGAGTGCATCTTGATGCTCCTATGTACGAAGAACAGAGCCAGGTCGTCACCTTGCACGACATGTGCCTGACCGCCGCGCTTCGCCTACCGGCAATCCTTGGCCTAGTGGCTGGTCCTACCGCAGTTCTTGCAGGTGTTGTCACGGGTAGCCTTGCGCTCGCCGTTGGTGCCGTCAGGAGCGCCACGATGTGCCTAGGGAGCCTTGTCCCACTTCCGCGGACGACACTTGCGGCTACTCGTTGAACCCGAAGCCTCCCCCTTCTTCAGCTCCCGCTGGCGGGTGAGCCACTACTCCTTGGTGAAGAGAAGTTTGCCACCGAAGGTGACCTGGTCTGAGGGAGGTAGCTGCTCGCGGTTGTCAACGGCCTTGTGGCGACCCATCACCTCCTCGATGGATAGCTCGGAGAAGTCCAGCAACATCTCGATCGCAATGGCGACTTGCAAGTACTACTTGGGGATGACGTGGAGAAGCTTCTTGACGGCTCCCTCCTTGTCGATGTCGTCATCACTGTGCCGCGCCAACTGCTGCATCAAGGTGAGTCGTTGATGTCCTCACTAGCCTGAAAGCCAGGTTCTCCCACTCCAAGCTGCCATGGCTGGCCCATCCAACCCATGGACGGTGTCGCCCATAGCAACCTCCTTGCAAAGACTCGCCACCCCGTCGTGCCCTCACTACAACAACACGATCGAGGAAAAGGCACGGTGACCGCGGCCCCGCTGATGAACACGACCCCAACACCCCACGATTTAGATGCAACGATGACATCTACCCGACAAGGTTGCTGCTATTGGTAGACTAGACGACTAGCAGGACACCCACTTCCCTTGGTGGTAGAGCCGATAGGGACCGAGTGTGCTCTAAGGGCAAAGAAAACATCGAAACCAGCCATTGCGCAGGAGGATCTAGAGGCCCAGATGGGGATGGAGTCGAATTTGGCGTGGCTTGAGGCTCTCATGGCCCCGGCACCTCCATAGGTGGACGTGGTGGTGGAGCCGATCTCTAGGAGGTGGCGATGGCGGATGAAGCCAACCTCTGGGATGGGGAGTCGCTGCCATTAGAGACGAGGATGACAGCACAACCGGGGAAGAAGGCCCTAGCAGCAGTGGCAGTTGTGCAGTAGGCGAAGGGTACGAAGATCTCGCGACCAGAGCCTCCCTAGGCTGTGGCAACCAAGAGCCGACATCGCTGCTAAGGCATCGGAGGAGCTGAGCACCATGTGAAGAAAGGAGGAGAAACTTCTTCACAATGCCACACCTAGAAGAGCTGAGCCACTGTTGTCCTCGATGCTGCACCCATCCAGGCAACTACTTCACAACTGGGTAGCCTAAAACTTGGGCAAGCTAGGAGGAAGGGTGGGCGGGGGCTTCCCACCTCCCCGTCGCCGGTGAGCTCGCTGGAGGAGCATGGGGAGGGGGCTGGAGTCTCTGCTCTCCCTCGCTAGGACAAGCATATGATGGCCCTCTATAAATAAAAGTGATTCTATTGCTAGTTTTTTCCCTGGAATTGAAGTCTGCTTCATTTTGAATGTCCAGCAATACTTCATCCATCCAACAGTTTAAATCATTTTAGCCTTCGGCACGGTGACCAAGGAGCAGCAAAGCATCACAGATTTCCATTTAATCGCCGTGGTCCTCTTAATGCCCTGGTGTACATTCGTTTCCCCAAGTAATCGTGCGCTGACGCTGCTAAAAATGTCATTAGCCCCTCATAATCGCGCACTCAGCCTACAACCAGTTCTTTTTTCATTTGATCTTCCATTAGATGTTGCCTAGACTAAAATTTGGCTGCACCACAGCACAAAACTTAGCCACCAATGCATCAAAATATCATTGCCAGCCACTCAAGTTCGTTTTTGCCATGGCCTATATAAATCACCATGGAGGATGGCTATGCCCAGGTACTTCCAGCAAACTATCCCCCTCGCTTCCTCTCTTTCTCTACCTCTGATGCATGCTGGAGAACCAAAGCAATGCCTGGATTAGGTACAGATTTAAACCTACAGCCACCCGAATCAGGCCAAATCTATCCCATATATTGGGATGGCGTTGCAGAGTTTGATGGCCTTGTTCATGAACTTGATTATGACATGGTGTGCGATGATGGAATTCAAGGTGCTCCTTTACTCAGTTTTCAGTTTTGCCAAATCTTCCTTTTGGTAATGGTTTCATTCTTCCGTTTTTGTTTCATGCCATAGATGATGAAGATGAAGCAGATGGAGTGCAAGGTGATGGTGCAGCCTATGGAGTTCATGTTTCTTAGGCCACAGTAACAGATGGTATTCACGTTTCTTCAGATGCAGTAGCGACCGATGGCGTTCATGTTTATTCGGTGCAAGGAGATGCAGCAGCAGCCGATGTTTCTTCGGAGCAAGAAAATGCAGCAGCAACTGGTGCGCACCCCCGCAATCGCGTGGTGGGAGAGTGGGTCGTCGTCCCCCTTGGGCTCCCCGGAGGCCTCTGCTTCGTCGTACTACTCATCACTGTTAGTTAAGCCTAATTGCTATGTATCTTAATTTCTGTTCTGCATTAGTAGTAGCAGTGCCTTGGCATCCAAGTTTGGAGCAGACATCTTTACTTTTGCTTTAGCATATTTTGGAGTGGGTGGCTGACCACATTGCTATATAAGTGGCATACCCCC
>Ga0182004_10003354_pt1 | contig 12755 bp, 12 predicted proteins | sample Sormic07211540_1_FD_120479 | JGI IMG/M metagenome (GOLD analysis project Ga0182004, IMG submission 120479) | Endophyte microbial communities from Sorghum bicolor roots, Mead, Nebraska, USA - 072115-40_1 MetaG | ecosystem: Host-associated > Plants > Roots > Unclassified | place: USA: Nebraska... | reverse complement strand
TTTGTTATTGTCTGCTAATAGAATTTGGAGGGCTTTATTTGGGTGTTGCTGCTCGAATGGAATGGATTTGTTGGGCTAACAAAAGTAGAGGTGAACACCCAAATCTAAAATAGAGGGCTCTGTTTTGGGGCTACTGCTAGAGTTTCTACGTATTTCAAAATATTTTGCGTCATGTATCAATAGTACATGGGCAGGGCCTCTGACAATAAGGTCCCACAAATCAGTGTCGTACAAACTGAAAAGAAAACGTACTGCTACTTCTTGCTACTGCTACTCTCCCTCGATCCCCATATTGGTGCCCTGTTGTGTAGCATGTGTTTACACTTGCAACACTTTGATTGGAATTCTGCTGATTCTTGCAGTTTTAAAGAGACGCAACACATACAGGAGAGAGATTGCAATTTAGAGAACCAAGGCTTGCACATGCATTATACCAGAACTAGAATACTAGATACACACAGAAGGTTGGTTACCTTTGTAGTGACTGACAAAAAGGCTAAGCTTTTCCCGCTAATTATTCATATCAAGTTTAGTTTCTACGCTACACTTCTGTTAACATCGATCACCAGGACAAAACCCGAAAAAGAATCGATATGTGCAACCAAGGTGAGGAAAACTGCAGATTACGGAAAACTCTACCTATCTCAAATTCATAATCACTAATACAGAGCATCCTGAGAAGGCAAGCTGGACAGCGTTCTTTTAAGGCCATGTGCTGAAGTGGATCATGTTGCTTCTATAGCTTTCAGACATCAGAAAAGCCAGATTGTTCTTTCACCTATGCTTCTCCATGCAGATTCCCAAGCACATGCTCTTGAGATATTTTTGATCAAACTATTGCTGAAAATTGAGCTGCTTCCCTGTCTAGCAGTGGCCTACCATACTCTTGGTTCTTCTTTCAAATGACTGCTGCCAAGAACTTGTGCCTTCAAATGAAAGCAGTGACATATCAAGAGTGAGCATTTCAGTAGAACCCGATGATAAGAGAACAGCAATGTATTTGTCAAAATAAAATGCATATTGCTAACTGAAACTGATGACATTGATTATGCTATTACAGAAAATACTAATGAATGTACGTTTTATATACTCCTTGAGTATTTTGCTAACAAATAAGCAATTTAAGTATCACCAACTATTCAGTTTATATTTAGTAATGGCAGGACGAAACAGAATATCAAGCCAATGATAAAAGTGATTTTGGAGTAACTGTTTAGTGGTGACATTATATGCAGCCGAATATTGGCCAGACTGCATTTTTTATTCTGTATCTTCATTTCAGTAGCTAAGATACTGATCAACAACCAACAAGGTACCAGATTGCAGATCATAGGCAAAGCAGAAGAAATTTACCATAGGAGCACGAGGGAGTACGTAGCTAGCTAGCCTTTCATCCACCGAAACAGGCAATGGGGGCATCTTGCTCATTATTCCAGGAATTTGGCTCATGCTGTTCATTAAGGAGAGCACCACATGAGAAAGCATCCATACAAACACGTGTTTCAGACACTTCACCATTTTGAGCCAATTTTTTGTGTATAAAATGTGCTAAACTCTACCTTTGTAGAAGACCATTGATGTTCCTTCTTGCGTGATGGAAAAGATCATTGTTGTTATAAGCCTGAAAAGTATTATCAGAGGAATTGAAAATTACTCCTGCACAGCTAAATCTTCCTGCTGCTCATGAAAATTTATCACAAAATATGCTCCAAACAGATGCTGGAATGTTTTTTTTCCTCTCCAACGAGAATTTGTTATGAGAAATGGGTCTGGATGGCATCAACTATTAACCTTTATTGTATTTCTATAGTTTTGTTGCTTACTAAATGAAGAGTTGATCTGAACGAAGACACAATGCCTTAAACTGAATCGGCTAAATTATAAGATGCATCATACAAGAAAGAAACAAAAGGTTCGAGAAAAGAAGAAACAAAAGACCAACCTGTGATGTTAAAATATTTACTTCTATTTGATTGAGTAGTCGAGCATTTTCTTCCAGTATATTTAGCATTTCATGGTCAATTTGAGAGTCTGCACAAAAGGAACAGAAACATGTCAAACCTTGTAAAGAACTGAATGATCTGAAGTAATCAGGGCAATGTTTGTTTCAACATGGCAGCTAAGGAAACTTCATATGCTTATAGTGGGAACTAAGAGGACTCCGGAACATCTACAACATAAAGATCCTCAAATATGCTGAAAAGGTGATGTTTTATGGAATTAAGTGGCCCAAGGATAACTTCAGAGCAGAATCACCATCAAATATCAATAATGCTATATGTTTAAATGCATTAATACGGTTTTGACTTTATGGAGTAGCATTTGAGCATTCCTTGGAACATAAAATTGGCTGGAATATTTCATTGTTGCCAAAAGCAATGGTGAACGGTACGTTAAACACAGTCAATCACTCTTTAAGTGACCTACCAACCTCCAGAGATAAATCCATTGTGTTTGGCGTTCTGAGGAATAGAAGAGGAAGATCTCATCTCAGTCTGAACAGGAGCATTGGGACCCCATGATGACGGCTCAGCCATTTTATCCTGAAAAGCAACCATAATCAGATCCATTTAAAAATGAACTCATAGATACTACTTTTATAAGGTTGCATCATGTACATTTCCCATCCCAACTACATTTTAACAGTATCACATTATAATGCATCTTCCTGTTTGGGGTTTTATGAAGAAAAAAAATCACATAGAGCAGATGCCACTGGAGTGTTAAATGTTAAGTTCATTTCATCATTTCCACAAAACCAAAACATGTGCAGACGCATGGAGCCATGGACTGGTGTGTTTCAAGATATATCTGTTATAACAAAGAAGTCCAAATTTAATGTTTATCGGTAGTCAGAACAGTAATTTCTTCAAGTAGAGTATGCTAGTGCTAACAAGAGACAACAATGTTATAAAAAAATGAAATGATGAGTACCTTTCTATCTTTTATCTTTTTCCCAGGATAGTGTTCTTCAGGTTTCCGTCGTCTTGTAGCTTCTTTTCTCTATATAAGCAAATCTAATTATCATTACCAATGAAAGCAACATATGATGAACAAACTCCCTCAGAAAATATAACTAATCATCATTAACAACAAGAATGGAAAATAAAACACTACATGGTTATTACGCATTCCAGTGGAAAGCATCAAGTAGGATACAACTAATTATTACTCAAGGTAAAATGGTGGATCAACAGGCCAACATTTCGCTTGCCATCTACAACAAACTAAAAATATTTCCTACTTTCTTGACACTAAAAAAGGGAGACGTGGAATTATTCTTGTTTGTTGCATTGATAGTGTCAGCTTTCTATAGTTGAATGCTGTTCACTGATAAATTGAATCAAATATGCCATCTCTGTTGTACTAACTGAAAAATGTAAATAAAATAATTGTAACCTTCCCAAGCGATATACATGCTATGAACTCTCGACATGAAACAGGAGCAAGCCAACTTTAGTCTGCAAACCTTTTTTTTATACAATGCAAACCTTATTATTAGTAATGTGAAAAGCAGAGACTTTTTTCTCGAACACACAGGAGAAAAGCAGAGACTTCTCAGCCTTTCTTATATTATTCTAGTACACACTAGACAATACAAAGGTAATTCTATGGGGGCAACAGCTCAAAAGGATACTTAGGAGGACCAGCTCAGATCACACTAACTTTAATGTTCATAATAGACCAATATAGTATTTTTATAGATGTGGACAAATAAGTGTATCTTCAGCATGATCTACTTTCACATACGCGGCACTGGTTTAGTGGAATTATGGTGACATCATCTTGACAAGTCACACAAGTATAAACTACTGTTAGTCTCCATCCATAAGCTGATGTGGGTCCACATATTCCTTTCAAATGAATAATCTAGACTGGATAAACATATTGCATGGCTTTAGTATCTATCAGAGTTCAGGTTTATGAAATGTTAGCTTGAAAGTAGTTTATGAAATGTTAGCCACCTCTGAAGCTTTGGGTTGAAATGTAGATTGAATATAACAGATGAGGAAATGGCATTCAGAAGCTGCGTAATAAATCAGAGAAATCAGGGACTAACCGCTGCCATCCACTGGCATCTCATGGCAACATCTCTTACTGTCTTGTCTGGTAACATGGCTGCTATCTTTATGTACTTCATGATTCCTGGTTCATTTGCATACCTGAAAATTTCATTAGTCAGTGAACCAAAAGGATAAACTATTAGGAACGAACTGATAGGTAAAAGCTTCAAATATAAGATAAACAAAAACATCATATCTCTTTTTATTGGACTAAGTAAAAGGCACGAATGTGAAATAACATCTGTAGTAAGAGAACAGGGATCTAAAAATTTCCAACAAATTGCTCATGTAACAATTCCTTATAGAAATAAAGAGTGCTCCTTTCATCAGAACAGACAACAGAGGTGTATTTCTGACTAGAATCAACCGCAAACATCACAAAACTCACTATTATGAAACCATAGACTCCCTCCATCCTGGAATATAATGGATTTTCAGTTGTCTTAAGACAAACCATGCTAAGTTTGACCAAATTTGTAGAAAAACAATAATATTTACAATATCAAATGAAATTTATTAGATAAATTATGAAATATATTTTCATAATTTTGCTTCATTGATGCGCTAGATATTATTGCTCAGCTCTACAAACTTGGTCAAACTTAGGAGTGTTTGACTTAGGACAACTGAATATCCATTATATTCTAGGACCGAGGGAGTAGGTATTTAGGCAGCACAAAACCTTGGTAGTTTGGCCTAAATTTTGAGGCATGATCATGATCAAATTGTAAAAGAATTGAGTAGTAGACATAGGATAAAAGGTTTCATTATAAGGTGAGATGGAAATAGCTACTTGATTCAGAATTTTTTTTTTGAACATATACTTAGTTCAGAATATATGGTGGTATATCTTACATGTTGAGGCCATCGCTCAACAATTGCAGCTCTGGATAGGACCACTCCACAGCCAACGGTGCACTATACTTGAGGTTCTGACAAGAAGAATCAGCAATCATGTTTGGTGAACCAGTGGATACAATTGTTGAAGATGTAGTGTTCAACATCGCCATATTGCCATTCATTCCACTGCTGGAAGTGTCTAGACAAACTGGCATGACTCCTGATCCACTGGTAATTGAACTCGTCTGAAATGAAACCACATGTTGGTTGCAGAATGAATGTGGAAATACCCCATAGTTGTTAGGATCTGTTGACATCTGCATGCGAGAAGAAGTTTTTCTCCCCACTTCGCCCTCACATCAAGCTTCACAGGAACACTTACAAGTTGTCAGCCCCTCTTGAAACTTTCTTCCAAGATGAGGAAATAAAGTTTTGCTGCAAATATTACAGTTCCATTGTCAGAGAACCCAGATGAGCCCGGCAACCAGGGCTCCATAAACTCGTCAAAGTAACCATGTATGTCATCCAAACTATGATGATAATTTGCAAAGCTTGACTGAACAAATATTTCTTCTAGCAAAAGTACTCAGTTCTTAGAGACTTCCACGTTAGACTTCCTACACAAGACATGAGAAGGAACATTGGTGAATCTGGTCCTTGGGAACAATAATAAAAACTGAAGGATCTTTCTTTATCGAACACCCAGGAGAGCTACATATCATTATATTAAGAAGAACAAGAGATTCAACAGCTCACAAAGTAGCACAATAATCACTTAATCTAATCCAATTCAAACTAAACTTTCAGCTGGTGAGCGAGAACCAACTTTTCAAAGAGAAGAACCAGTGATCACATCACAAAAAGAAGAAAAGAGTCTGAAGAGATACGATCAAATGCTCAGTCAGTTTGTTTTTTATTTTAGTCAAATGTCCTGAATAACTAGTTACTCACATGGGTCTTACAAGAAGTGGCCAACCATCAACCAAAGCTGGCACAACTAGATGGACTATCATTAGCACTTACATACGAAAAAGCATGATTGCACCATGTGGAAATAATTCAGCCATATCAGCAGTAGAACACTATAGTACACAAGAGCAAGAGTCTTTACACTCGGTACAAGTTAACTATACCAAAACCACATCATAGATGAATTGACAAATACATGTGCATGTTTCTCTTTGTAAAGACAGGACAAACATAATGGTATAGGAACAGGTTGTGTAGGACAAACATAATGGTAGGAACAGGTTGTGGGACTTGTAAGAGGAATTGCACACGAGATTTTCACCGCAAGAAAGAACCAAAACTGAAACGAACTATTAAAAGTTAAGGACACAAGGTTTCAATCATGCCTTCAGTCGGACAAATCAAAGAAGCGATTAGCAGAAGAACCTCAAAGAAGGCAGAGAAGCCTGCCAAACGCCCAAACCCTCCAGCACGGTGGAAACCTCAAGCTGGAACCACCCGAACTGCCCGTATACTCCACTAGAGAAAGCAGCACGGAAAGACTTGAACGAAAAGGAAGAAACCAAATCAAGCAACGATGATTGCACGAAAGACAGCGGCCCCCAGGCGCGGCGCAGGGCACTATCGTCCTAGAGGAGCTCGCTTTCCACATCGAATTCCACGCCGGCCCGAGCGACCGCCAAGCTCCCCTTGTTTCCACGCTAGGTCGCGCAACCGAACGAAGAACGAAAACACTAGCGCACGAGCACAACCCGGACGCCCGCCGGCCAAATCAGGATCTTTTCCCGATCGCGCTACCGAATTCCAATAGTAAATCAAGAAACGCACCTGCGCCGGAGCCGCAGCGCAGCAGCAGCAGACGACGACGACGCAACAAGCGTGAAGCGGGTATAACGCGCGGCGCGATTGTTGATCGATCGATCCTGGTGTGAATGGAGTGTGAGGTGGTGGTCTCTTCTCTTCTCCTCCGCCGTGTGCTCGCTTGGCCTTCTTTAAATGGTGGTGCCGTCGGCTTTGTGCGCTCCAATGGAAAGGCAGAGAGGGTAGGGAGGGGAGGGGAGAGGAGGGGGAGAGCGCAACCAAAAAGCGGCGGCCCCGCCGACCCCAAAGGCGAGACGCCGCTCGCTTATATGCGCTCAAAAAAGGAAGGGGGCCTGACCGGACGGGGCAAAGGCCAGTTCCACAACTTGCCGCCGCACCGCACACCACCACCCAGCACAGCACCAAACGAGCAGTGAGAGCCGCAGCCGCCGCCGTGACGGCCCGAGGAGGACGAGACGAGACGAGAGGCAGGCAGGCAGGCAGATGAGATCTCTTGGAATTCAGCGCTGGGGGATGGAAAACACTGGCGCCGGGATTCCCAATGCCTGCCAAACAATTATTGCCACTATAAACTAATGCTAGTCTACCCTCTCCCTCTCTCTCTCGGCAGCTTTCTTTGTTTGGCTTCCACTTTTTCTAGTGAGGAAAGAATCGAGTGCTCGTCGTCTCATTTCTGGCGTCTCCTGCCTTGTTTTTCTTAATTCTCCCCTCTCTCCCTCCCTGGAATTGCTTTCCTGGTCACCAGCGGCTTACTTGTTCCAATTGTGCGCGTGCATTTGTGTGGTAAATTAAATAAAAAGAAAAGAATTCTTTCTCCCTCTGTCTCGATTGTCTCTAGCTTCGTGGTGGTGTGTGCGTAGGGTTCATTCGCTCGGTGGCATCAGGAGTTAGGACATGACAGCTCCGAGCTCGTTTTTTTAAGCAGAGTGCGGCCGAGCATGGTGCCGTCGCGGCAAAAATGGCCATGGCGGATTCGTTCACAGTCGTGGTTGATGTGTCGGCCGGAGTGGTGGTGGGCGGTCAACTGGGACGGTAAATAAATAAATAAGACAAAGATCTTTTGTGTTCTCGCTTATCCTCTCGCCTCGCGCGATCCGATCCAACAGGTGTTTGTTGCGCAGAGATATATATCTGCATCTGCTGCTACTTGCCTAGAGTACTTGTGCACTGTGAAGGAAGGTGCGGGTTTGCTTGGTCCTCTACTCCTGCTCCCGCCAAGAAGTGGACCGGAGATTCCAGGTGTCAGTGTTGAACTGGTAATAATGAAACCTTTTTCTTTTTCTTTTTCTTTTTTTTTACTAGTAACTGGTAATGAAGCGTCAAGTGTTTCCTTTTCTTTTTAACGAAGTTGTTGCCCGCTAAAATTTGGCTGATGCTAAAATATTATGATATGAAAACATTGTTTCTTATTTTTTGTAAGTTTTATCCAGTCGTATGTTTTATATCAGATGTTTGCATGCTGATATATCTGACTGGATAAGTTTACAAAATAAGAAATAGTATTTTTTTAGCATAAGATTTTATCATCAACATCAGTATAAGCTAAATGTTAGCAAAACGAACAGGGACGGCTAGCCGTAGTAACGGGAGCATATATATTGGAATTCAAGAATATCCACGGCTATCTCACACAGTTTATCATCTCTGTACGGCTCCAGGTAAGCTGCGCATGTAAATACCTAGCTAGGATGATTGGAACTAATAAACTGGCGTATTCTTGCTGAGCAAATCAGTACTACATATATATACTAAGGTTTTGCGCTGATGGACATTATTGGACAAGCTAGGCCTTGTTTAGATACATCCAAAAACCCAAAATTTTACAAGATTCTTCATCACATCGAATCTTATGGTACATGCATGAAACATTAAATATAGATAAAAAATATAACTAATTGCACAGTTTACTTGTAAATCACGAGACGAATCTTTTAAGTCTAGTTGCTCTATAATTAGATAATGTTTGTCAAATAAAAACGAAAGTGCTATAGTGTCAAAATCCAAAAAGTTTTTTGATCTAAACAAGACCCTAAGCTAGCTTATGTGGAAAAGGCTTCAGATTTCGGTCTTCAGATGTTTTTTCCTTTCTATCAAGACTACTTCCATTGTAAACGGCGGCGGCACTAGTTTTTATGAGAAATGTCTGGATCAGTTGACCGCGCCTGCTTACATTTCGCAGTGCGCGGGATATCGATGCGTGCTCCCTCTGACGAGGGATATAAAAAATAAATTTATACTATGATGCCACGCTCATGGACCGCAAGGTCTGGTTGTATAATTCAGGAGAAACGTGCAAGTACTTCCATTGGCTCTCTCAATTTGTTAATTTTAATCAAAATGATTTATGCTAAATCCTGGCCATCACTTTAACTTATATCGTTATTATCGATTCAGCAAACATCTTAATGTGGCTGGAATGAATTATAGCTTCATTTTGAGCCAGCAAAAAAAAAACATTCAGACTTTGAGCCAAAATAAAATTAAAAGGCAAAGTCCCTGGTAAAATCCTCTCCCTTTTTTTTGCAAAGAAGCATATTCCTTTCAGCCAGCTAACGAACCGTTGCTATACTAGTTTTAACAAAAGTCCTCACTCAAAATATAATAAACACATAAATGTTGCAAGATAGGGAAACCTTTACGAAAATCCCTAGCAGCATTAAAAAATTCTGTAAATCACTTGACTTGCACTCGCAGGAGATGAGCCCCTGTACCTGCAGTATTTGAGGACAGTGACCAACCACCGGAGCCGAATTCTTGGATGACTCGTGACCGCGTTAACGTTTTCTTTTCTCTGCAGAATTGGCGTTGGAGTACTGGACTGGATCACAGTGACAGTGTCGTGCCTGCTGACCTGCTACCGAGCCACGCGTCGGCCATGCAAGGTGTCAGGCAGGCACACATACGTAGTACGGCGAGACTAGTTTCCGCGAAGCTACCGAAGAATGGGTTACCAGCCTGACTACTACTACTCTGGATATGGACGAATTCACGGTTTAAGGAAAACGAAAGGCTGATAGAAATAGGTTGTGACTGGTGAAGAATGGACCGGCCGAAATATTATGTTCAAAATTCACTTGGTTTTCTTTTTGTGAGGATGGTTGAGTACTTGAGTTTAGCTGCCCAATCATGCTTGCGTGTGTTAGGAACTACTAAGCAGTCAGAAGTTTACTCGACGAGGATAGAAAAGACAGTGCAAAAGACAAAAGTATTCAACTAGTGGGAATGACTCCCCCATGTGCTTTTCTCTAAACCGTCAACTAGCATATTATATTTTATAAAATTATAATGACCTGTAATATAATTGGTATAATAATTTTGAGAGTATTTTCAATCTCCGATATATACAGTTTAGAAAGTTTTTCAAGAGCTCGGACGCTACTAGGGAAATGATTTTTAGAGGTGGTTAATCGATTTCTAGAAATAACTATAAGGACCACCTTTGTCCATGTGTCTAGAAATCGACAGCAGGTAAGGCCTTGTTTAGATGTAATTTTTTTTGAAGTTTGACACTATAGCATTTTCATTTGTATTTGATAAATATTTTCTAATTATAGACTGACTAGGCTCAAAAGATTCATTTCGTGATTTACAAGTAAACTGTGCAATTAGTTATTTTTTATCTATATTTAATTAATGCTCCATGCATACGTCCAAAGATTTGAAGTGATAGGAAATCTTGTAAACTTTTGAAATTTTGGGTGCATCTAAACAAGGCCTAAGTCATCCCTAAAATCCATCCCTAGGTACGGCTAATTTTGTCGAGGATAAATATGCAGAGATCCCTGACGACATCCAGGAGATTGTCCTCGTAAATTCCATTAATATGGGTTCTAAGCCATTGCAAAAAAGGAATTTAAATAGAAGGTTTAAAACATAAGTAAATGTGTGTGCTCCCGGCTAATATGTAGATAATAAGCTACACTAGTACAAGTGCAACCACATTGGAAGAAGACATACAAGTAAAGAGCTAGTGTTACACTTGAGGCAAAGTCAAACCAAGTGAGAGATAGATTTGTCTGACTAGCCAACCACCTAAATCTCCATTGAGATGAGTCAAAGGATTGCTTCTCCTCCACTAGTTTACCAAGATAGGCTCCAACATGACCACTAGCCTCTTGAGCCGGTCAATCAACATTGCACTCTCTAAGCCTCCAATCAACTAGAGTTGCTCTTTGCCTTCCTCCAACAGGGATGAGCACACAAGAGCTCCCTCTTTAGGAGCAATCGCACAATCTCCCCTTATGATGCTTCAATGAACAGCTAACAAAGCCATTAGGAGGTGGCAGCCTTCGGAAGTAACAAACTCACATGATTACCAAATGATCACTAGTGCCACTAGATGTTATCTCTGTTAAGTAAATGCACTATAGATCACTTATCACAAATGTGATATCAATTAAGCATACATGACTGGAGGTGTTTCTTGAGCTCTAATGTGTTCTCATATCAACATGCACCGGGGGGGTCTCAAGAGGTGTGCCAAGCCTGACCGCTCCCTCTATTTATACACTCACTCAAGAAACTAGTTGTTGTAGCCTGGCTGCGTTGGAACACACCTATCGACACGCTCTGCTGAGCACCAGAACTCCCACACTAGAGAGTTCCAACGGCTTCACTTGATCTAAATACACCTTCAAGTTAGATCTTATCTAGTGACACTAGATAACTGATTAGCAAATAAACACATTTGCCTTTTCTCTATCTAAAAAATTCAATCACCTTACTGAACCCCACTACACAATGCATCACCTAATGGCGAGCGGGGTTGGGGCGGGGACTTTGGACTCCTGTGTTATACCCTACTCATGTTGGAAACATACGCAAGTCGTGAACGGACAAAAAGGTTTGGCCTTTGCCACCTTGGTGCTGCGGTGTGTCGCCTTGTTTGTTTGATTGATAAATTATCATAGAAAATATTGTTCGCTGATTTATTGCAATGTGTTAAATTCGGCTGATAAACTTAAATAAACAAGCTAGATATAGTTAGCTCCTGCCATGGTTTTGCACTCTACGCCTGCAGCAACAGCTCTGGTCACTGCTGGTCGGACCCTTTCCCTTTCCGGACTGTGCCTGGACGGCGGGCCCGTGGCCGGGGCCGCGGGGCGAGAGGATGGATCCATGAGTCGCTGACACGCCACGGCCAATGATTGGCTTCTTCGGCCGGTGGCTGCGAAAAACGACAGTGACACATATACTACCGTCCGTGCGACACATCATCACCCACAGGATGATAGTGCAGCGTCCAGGCGGAAAGCACAAAGCACCACAGCAACCACACCCAGCAGCGAGCGCACCACTGCAGGACGACGACCAGCTGCAGTGCAGCAGCCTCCATCCAGCGAGAGTACACGAGATCGATCAGATGCAATGCAATGCGAGCGAGGAGTGACGTTGGCCAAGCTAACGACCACGGTGGTTGGCACTTCGATCGGCCGCCGATCCCGCCGGTGCAAAGCGACAGGCAGCAGCGCCCGCCCCAGAAATTGAACGTGCTGGTGGTCTCCTACGTTGTCCATCTTTGTTCGTGCGCGCGCTTGATCGTCTTGTGTACTCAGCATGCATGCAAGTAGAAATAAATGGAGTAACATACGAACTGTCGCTGGAAACCGATCAAGGCCTTGTTAAGTTCCTCACCAAAATACAAAAATTTTCAAAATTCTCTGTCACATTGAATTTTTAGACACATGCATGAAAAATTAAATAGACGAAAAGAAAAACTAATTACACAGTTTATCTGTAATTTACGAGACGAATCTTTTGAGTCTAGTTAGTCGTCTATGATTAGACAATATTTGTCACGTACAAACGAAAGTGCTATAGCACTCATTTTCAAAAAAAAAAAAATAGAACTAAACAAGGTCCAAACGTGCGAAATGAACTAGTGGCAAGTATGCATGCAAAGTAGAAATAAATGCACATACAGGACGAGCCATATATCATTTGACGTGTCTCGTGACGATATATATACTGGCACCATGCATCTAGACTCTAAGCTAGTGCCTCTTAGGCAGCTAGCTTTACTGCTTTTCGCATGGTTGAATCCGTAACAGTGGCGCCTCT
>Ga0182004_10003353_pt1 | contig 12755 bp, 9 predicted proteins | sample Sormic07211540_1_FD_120479 | JGI IMG/M metagenome (GOLD analysis project Ga0182004, IMG submission 120479) | Endophyte microbial communities from Sorghum bicolor roots, Mead, Nebraska, USA - 072115-40_1 MetaG | ecosystem: Host-associated > Plants > Roots > Unclassified | place: USA: Nebraska... | reverse complement strand
TTTGGGTATCAGGAGAGGCATAACCCAAATTTGGGTATCCTCTCTCCTCGAGACCTATTTGCAGAGAGTGTTGTCTTTTAGGTCTTGTTGTTGGAGAAGACTAAAAATAGATATGGAACCTTTTACCTGTAGCGCTACCCAAAGGACAAATAGGTCTTGTATTTTGGGTGAGGATTGTTGGAGATAGTCTAAACCACGGACAAGACTTGGAATGTGCAGAATACCACACCACTCAGCTCTTCGTTCATAGACTTCATCGAAAGTGCTTTTGCTGCATAACAATATGCCATAACTACTTGGAAGCATAGAGTTTCTCCTGTTTTTTGTTTACAGGCTTTGAGATCCCAGGAGTTCCTAGGGCACAATTATGTGCACCGGAAGTTCCCTACGAAGATCCACACACAAGTTGATGTTGTCCGCAAGGAGGTTTTCGAGCCATGCTCGGGTGCTTTCCACAAGGTAGAGTGGCAAGTATTGGATGATGAAGAGATCATCGTCTCCACTTGCTCGACAGGCGAGGTGAAAATCTTATACCATAAGGTGGGGTTGGTGTCCTTGGAGTATTTGGTGGCGCGCGGAAACACGCCGGGGACGACGTCTGCCGGATCCGCTTCGCGAATGCTTGCGGGCCGCAAGCGTTCGGGCTCAGATCGCGCTAAGCATCTCGGATCCAGGGGTGTTGACTGTGCTTATTCAGGCTGCTATCGCCATAGTGCAACTACCCCTTTTCTACCAAGTCCGGCTCAGGGTGTCTATCACCTTGAGTCGGTCGGGCGTTGTGGTCTCCGACAAAGCGGTTGCGTGTCGGGGAAGGTTACCACCTGTGTGCCACTCCATCCTCTTCAAACCATGGAATGGCTGGTGCACGGTGCCCTTTGGCCCTTTGGGGGTGCCGCGCGACATGGAGATATGTTCGACATTAGCCTCGGGGTGTCATCTCTCCACAGAGCTTTGAGCCTGCTATACCACCGTAGCTTCTAGCAGCTTTCGCAGTTCCTTATGAACGTGCTTCCCTTCATCGGTAGAGGGCTTGGGAGACGTCCTCATGATCATGGCCGCCGTAGTGATGTTTTGGCTGCCTCGGGAGAAGACAGATGTCTCCCTCTTGCCTTGTTGGATTTGATCATACACATGGCATGCCCGCACATGTGCGCTCTCGTGGTCGAGGTGCTGTGGACTAGGGCATTTGCCATCGTGACATTTGTTGGCCCGTTCAGCCTTAAGAGCTTTAGCTCATTCCAGGCGCTCCTACTCATACTCTGCTCGCTCCTCGGGCATGCATGAAATCAGGAATGCATCATCTTCCTCGCCTCCCGCTGCTGTCGTCCTGTTATCCAAGAGGTACAACATGTTACACTCTCGCATCAGGTGGCAGCTCCCCTCAAACCTAGATTCAAAACCTATGTCGTCTAGGATCATCGGCTGGAGGTCATAGATGGATTTGGGATCACGTTCCATCATCCTAACAAACCTAAGGAGACTAGTGTTGGTATAAATTAAATGCACACAAGAAAATAAAGTATCCGCAAGTGCATAGATAGTATACCGATGTAGCACTTAACCCAGGAGTATTCCAGAGTATCATTATTTATATTTTACCACAGGGAAGACGTGTGATACTAACTAAGTCTACACTTAACCCCTGAGATAGCAAAAAGGACGAAGACGATAGGGATAATAAAGGAGGTCACTAGGGTCATCTAGTTTGAACCTTATAAGCTATGTATCTTACTACTCAGGCTAGGACATTACTCAAGAGAAAGCACCATATAAGATAACTTTAACTTGGCAACCGCATCCTACGTGCCACTACAGACGAGAGGTGATCAACAAGGCTATAAAGTCACCCTTGCAAATTACCATCGATCTGGAATGTAGGGTGCATCCACAAGCAACCTTGGTCAAAGCACCTCGCCTACACCTAGAATTACTACCTTAATCTATAGGGTCCTATAGATTAAAGCACTCAAAAGAATTATGAACCAGAATAATAATAATAACAACGAACTTAGTTGAATTACAAGTTAAATACCAAAAGACTCATAGAAGCAAGCTCTAGGGCTAGTGGAACTTTATTCCTGCAGGTACAAGCCGGAGAGGAGCCACCAATAGGCCGTAGCTTCCCCCAACTCTTCCCCAACACTATATATCTCTATTTCTAAATAAGACTAGTCCTAATCTCTTGTGGACTACAAGACAAATAATCTCTCAGTGCTTCTCTTGATTCTCTCTAGGAACTCTTGATGTAGAAGTGGGATTAGGGTTTCAACCCAGAGGAGAATGCTCTGATCTGAGGGAGGGGGCTCAACTTATATAGGCTAGTGGGATGAACGTGGACCTTTAGATCAAACCGACTTGAATGGATGGAGAATATCAATCCTTGGAGGTAGGTGGAGGATTGTGGCAAAAGGGCGCTGACAGGTGGGCCTAGGCCAAGGCGGTCGACCTAGAGGCCAGGGCGGTTGACCTGGCCCTATTCTAGGTGGGCCCCACCTTTGGTGGCACACCTTCTCATGTCATCTAGAATCTTCTAAACTTGGTGTCATGGTGGAATATGCTTTCTAGCCCGATGTCCTCTATATCTTTGGCTATTTTTTGGATATATCCCTAGAAAATAGTGATAAACCAAAACCTATGGAATTCTGTTAGATAACCCCCTATTCTATGTTGATATTTTATTATATTCATCCTTTTCTTGTTTGGTTGATAGTTTATAAATAATGTTAGGGACCGTCAACAAGCTCCCCAAGCTTAACCTTTGCTTGTCCCTTAGCAAAGCTAAACTCAACAATGGATCATGAGTTGCTATAATGCTTTCACGCCTCAAAAGTACACATGCATTCAAACAAAAGTTCTCCTCTAGATTAGAATAGACTATTCTGACTTTCAAACTTACCCATATTACCTTCAACCATGGGGCCTATAGCCGTCACTTAGGTCTTGAGCAATTGAAAGACAGAACAATCAAGTCAAGTACTATGTCTCAAGCTGTTAGCTCAATCATTGTTCTAGAGTTTTTGTAAGTTTTCTAAAACTCAGAGATTCCTTTGTATGACTCTCTCAAGTCTCTCAATATATGGTATTTTTGGATCATTACCAAGGCAATAATGATGTTATGCCTTCTCTCTCACTCATCCTGCAACAAATAAAGCTTATGTGGAGTTCATAGGAGAGGAGACAACGCATACATACCTACAAACCATATTTTGTAGAGTCAAACAATGGATCTAGAGAAACAAGTCATACAATCAAATCAAGATTTGCATGTGTGTGGGATATATGTGGAGTGGTGTATGTGGTGGATATGGCTATGAATGGTGTAAATGGTGGCAAGAGTTAAAGCATGGTGGGAACCTAATTATACTTTACTCCTTGAAAACATCTCTCTTTTGGAATTTGAAAACACGTGCTAGAGAACATGGCTATCTTATTTTTTTTATCTCTTGGATGTTTGTCCATTTTTTCCAATACTACTTTTTAAATAACTTTTGCATAGCCTATGCCTCTTTTGCAACAAAACTTTGAGAGATAGCAACAAGAACTTGGAGCATTTATTTGGTGGCTTTGGAGTGATTGGGTGGACAGAAATCTATCAAGCATGTTTTTGGTGTTCACTCCTAGTGTAGGAGTAGAACATTTTTAGGTGGATCTAAATAGAGGGCATATTGTTGCATACTTCTAGTGTATAAGCAACATATTTGGGTGGAGCGTATGTGATCTTGATTTTAAAAGCATGACAAGTCTCTAAGGGTCAACAAAAGCTTGACAACACTCAATGCAAAGCAAGCAGTAAAATATGTAAGTGGTTTTCCTAATCTAACATGTATGGTTGTGGTAGGAATTCAAGCTCTATCATACAAGGAACTCATCATGTATCATTTTTATGTTTTCAAAAAGTAAATCTCTAGAACTTTAGTGTTACTTAGAACAAGATAAATAGCATCTCAAACCTTCTCATATTATATCCGTCAATTACCTAGACTTAAATCAAGCATTCCCTACCCACAAGTTTCAAGTTTAGAGTAAATTCCTATCAAAACAATCTTATCCAAAGCTCAAGAGAATTCAAGGTTGAAAATTAGGTACTTGAAAGGAATTCCAACAGAGCAACTATTCATCATTTCCATTAAGAGATTAGTCTGAGTTCTTTTTATTGACAAGTTCTTAATGACAAAATCAGGAGAACTAAATACTCCTTTTTATTTCATGATTTAGGATCACACCTTACTAATAGTATATAATTAGCTAAGACAAATATTTATTTTGTTTTGTTTATTATGTATCTTTTTATTTCTTTAATATATATATAGCAAACTTAAAAATAGTAAAACTTAAAGGGGAAAGAAATACTTAGCTGGATAAACGGGGGTGCCTCTCCCCCACTCTTTATGTTGGCGTAGGCGTTCGATCTTGCGGTGATGCAAACTTGTAGTGGAGATATACTCCCTCTATTGGAGCATTGATTGATGTTGATGACTGTTGAGACAGTGCTCCAATAGTGGATAGAACAACCACTTGCTTGCCAGCTCTCCTTGGTCCTTTAAATCTTGTGAAACTCAAATGGACAACAAAACTTGTGGTATAGGTTAAGCGTTAGTGGTTGGCCACGAAAGCCTCCGTTGTCTAGAGATTTTTGAGATTGTTTTTAATATTTCTTCTAAGCAGAGTTTCAATAGGATCTTTTTCTCAATATTTTTTATTTTGTATTTCAATAATGCAGAGATAGTGTAACAAGATGAATGCATATTTATTTTGATTTTTATGCCACCTTGGTGATCATTCCTGTGGGTTTTTACACACACATGGGGCTTAGAATTTATAATGTAGTGCAACAAGTAAATATTTTTCCTAATGCAATGCTAATGCAGAAGAAGTAACTATGCTAAAGTGAAAATGATTCATGCAATGCTAAAAATAAATTTGGATAACTACCATTGTTACCTCCTGGTGAGGGTTTGGATTTTTAAGTCCTCCAGATACGACTTCTTGCCATGTTCATTTCTTAAGTGTGTCATCTGATCTCAACAGTGGTGACCTTGATATGTGTGCCTCTTGATATGGTGATTATGAGGATGGTGTCACCCATGTTCTTTCTTGTCCAATCGGTTGAAGTGAAGCATTGGTAGTGGAGGCTGGCAGCATTCTTGCTCAGTGTGAATGTTCGTAGATTCAGGACATTCACTTGTAATATTTGGGAGTTGACAAACTCATCCATATTTTGCTTGAAAAGTGTCATGCATGCAGAAACAAGGCAGAGATCTAGTGCGTGGGCTCTATTGGTGGAAAAACACCAACAAAACTAAATTTATGTTAATTATTTTCTAACCTTGAGCACATTGAATAAGATAAAGTTGATGTTATGTTTAATCTTGACATGGGTGGTAGAATCAGAAATTGAGCATAAATGTAGCATTTAAGTGCATTTGACAGAAAGGATTAAATGTCTTAACCTATGGAAGTGTTGTATATCTATGCATAATGTATCAATGTTTACATGTGACTATCATCTTCTGGAGATAAAATGCACAAAGTGAAGACTATGAAATCAAGAAAGTGGTGCTAGGGACAAACTTATGGAACAAGACATGTTGATTTAATAAGTTGAATCAAGTAGGGTTATAACTCCAACATGTTTGGCTTTTTCATTTTTGTGCATGCCAAAGTCAAGAAAAACTTTTTGAAGTAATGATCACTCACCTGGAGATGTTACCTTTGTTATTGGAGTGTGATGGCACCATAACACCTTTTGGAAGGTTCCTTGCTCGGCTCGTTTCTCTGTTGCACTCCTTGTTCTCATTCTTTGTCATGTCATATTTTGCTCTTGGATCCTTTAATACCATGTATGCCCTTCTCTCACACTTATTATTTTATACTTGCAACAGTTTGGTGGACAACACATACCCGAAGGAGTATAGAATGTTGAAACATAGGTTGTTTGTCCAGATTTTTTTTGTGCTAATGAAGAGGTGGTGTTAGGATTGTTTTAGCATAGGTCATGTTTTATACAAGGTATAGCTCTAGGAAAATATAACTTGCATCAAAAGATGAAGTGAATGCACTTTAATACTTACAGTTTTTCCATCCATGTGGTATGTAGCTTACATCTGTGATGAATGAGTTGTGTCTTCTTGTGCAAAGTTGTTGGAGTTCATCATGTGCCTTGCTTCATCTCTGATTTAAATTTATCTCTTTACTTACCCAAATTAAATTTGAGAGTTTCCTATAGGGTTTAGTCCAACAAAATATCTAGTATCTACTATGGCATACTCTCAGCTCAAAAATCAACCTAGACACCTTGTCCAATTTGATTTAGGAAGACATTTTAACCTAAGCACCACACTTAATTTAAAAGGCCTTTGGAATTAAAATCGACACACCTCTTGGTTCACAAATCAAAGTAAACACCTCTTCTAATTTGATTCAGAAAAAAACTTTAAGCACCATGCTTAATTTAAAAGGTGTATGAAAATACTCCAAACCTACACATATACTATAATAGACAAAGGTAGCATGAGAGCATTATAGAGATTTATTCAAGTGGAGGTGGAAAGAGCATGAGTTCTGTATAGAAAATTTAGCATGTCTTAAAGGTAGAGACAACCAATATGAATTAGCAAGATGGCATAAGATTTGTCAGAAAAGCCATTCCCCAAACTTGAATTTTGCAAAGCAAAGTCAAGTTTGGATGGATCTGATTCATTGTTGCATGATGATTGGGTGGACATACCTTACATTGTCATCCTTCATTCTTTTTTCTCCAAACCTAGAACGGTTAATGACAAAAATACCCAAAGGACTATTCTCATATATCTCTACGCTTAGAGGCATTATAGAAAAAGGTGTAAGCTTATGTTTTCTCTCAAGAGTGTTTATTTTAGGACACAAACTTGTTCTCGGAAAACCTTCTAATTGTGCTTCAAGGTGGTTTCCCCTACAACACCAACCTTTGTGTACCCATCTCAAGATTCTCACTATGGGATCTACAAAATTTATGATAAACATATACATCTACAACCACCCTTTGAATGTTTTTAGGAACAGGTAAAATGAGAGGGTTGAAGATCTATGTGGCAATGTTAGAGAGAGTAGTTAATTTAGGAGACTTCATAAATGAACATGGATTTAATGAGGTGTCAATGAAGTAATTTCCATGTTCATTGATGTCATCTTCCTTTTCAATCTCCAAGGGTGTTTCTTCTTAGATGTCTATAGGAAGCAAGTTTATCTCTATTATTCTATGCATATGACAGCCATTGGACATTCTATGTCCAAGATTTTCCATGGATTGGTGTCTCTAGGATTTGTCTCATCTAAGTCTTCCTCCAAACTTGGGTCAGTCATGTTTATTCAAGAGAGTGATTTAAGCTCATCATTTGGATCTAAGCCATGTTTGGACCATAAGGCTTCTTCCTTGTCCTTCCAATAAAGATCATCAAGGTCAAGGATGGGTTGAGAGATGGGTTCAAGTGAGGCATAATTAACTCCAATTTTTAACCATCAATTAACCTAGGGAGAGATGTGAAATAATGTGTAAAGTAGGGTTATAGGGGTTTATTCTAATGAGTTCCACGACTGTGTTGTTCTCACTTGTCTTGTAGGATATTCAATATTTCACCATATAAAAGTATCTCAAGTAAAGAATCTAAGCACACCATTACGGAGAGCTCGTCAAGAGGAACGAGACGGACATATTATATGCTATATTTGGAGCACTGGAGAGAAAGTCTTTGATGGATACGACTCAAAAGACCGTAGAATACCCTAGAACCATCATCATCACAAGACTAGGGACTAAACCAACAAGATTCAACAGCTCTGTGAAATAATATTTTCTAGGAATTTATCCAGAAGCTAGGAAAGGAAAGCATCCATCCACAACACAACTCATTGCACAAATGGATCGGAAAGTGGCTCTAGAAGGACGTGGAAGACACCAGAAGGCACATGAATGAAGCAGAAGTCTGGTGGCTGCCAGGTGGGGCTGCTTGGCACCACATGCTAGGCTAGCCAGCATGGTCCCTGTTGATGCTCACTAAATGCGTATTTTAACCATCAACAAGACATCAATTCATGGATAAAAGAGACATAAATGATAGGTAATTTGGTTTAAACTAATGGAATTCCACTTGTACATGAGTTTTATTTGTATGTAGGGAAAATGTCAAAAATGTACAAGAATTTGATCACCAAGAGGCAGTCCAGCACCTGTGGGCCCACTAGGGCCTAGGAGGGTGGCGGGCACTAGGTTCAGGTGGCGGCCGCCAAGGCCTACCTGGCGGGCGCCACCCCACCTCCACTGCCACGTCACTGATCCGCATGATTTCACTTGTGTCAACATCTGGGACGTCAAAGTGAAGTCAGTTTCATCTAAAGGCAGGGAACAAGTATCACATGGATTGTGGTTTTCTGCCACATGCAACAAGTGTTTCCAACACGTGCCAGCCGACTTACCTGTGAAGCAAACCACCTCTAAGGATGATCTGGAGCAGTCAGATGCTATGTCGGTTTAGGGGAGGTGGTGCCCACCATAGGATCCAGGTGCCCGCCACTCCATAGTGGCGCCCACCACTCATTCCTAGCGCCTCCCACTCCACTTCACGCTAGGAGCTTCCTAGTCACCTCTGTCCTATAAATACCCCCTAGTTTGACTGTATTCAGAGAGCCAATGTAGAGAGAAAGCTAGTTGAGTCATTTGTGCTTGTGTAGTCCACTCTCTAGTGAGACTAGTAGTGAGAGTGAGAGTGAAGAGTGGAGTCTAGAGCTATAAGGGAGGTGTCTTCTGGAGCCTCTGGTATAGCCGTGGTAATTCCCTCTTTGTAAGTACTCTTGCATTATCTATTTCTACTTTCAGCATTTACTTTGAGTACTTTACTTATTGCATTGAGTGCCTTTACTTGTTGCATTAAGTGACATACTTACTGTTCGAGTGCTAGTAGTTCATTTATAAATAGTTAGTTGTCTTATTTACTTCTAGTACGGGTTCTTCGCCGCTAGCCGGTGCTCTAGTTCTTGCGGAGGATTGGAGTAGTATCTTATAGTGTAGGCGTGGTACTTAGACTATACATTACCTTGGATTGTGTCTAGGCCTCTGGATAGCTATGGTAGCGGCAGGTGGTGACAGTCCTGTTAGTCTATGTATTCCACCACGTTGGGCCTAGTTCTTAAAACATAGACCTCGTTGTGCGTCGTGCTTGATTAATTCGGGATGCGTACGGTCTGAAGTACTAGTTAGGACCCTTGATTGCAAAATTAGATATTCTTGAGCTAGATAGAAATATTACTTACACACTCTAGGACCTCTCCTATTACGCCTAGGTTATCCCCAAGTGGTAGTAGCTAGGTTATTACTTAGTCTATAACCCATATCCAATTTATCAATTATTCAGATCACCCTTGCTAGATTAGTTTATTCTTAGTAAGTTCATTAGAGTCATCTCTTAGCCATATATAGCTTCCCTGTGGAAATAAATACGATACTTGGTACTCCCAAGTCAAGTGTTACAACCGATCTATTCTGTGCGCTTGCGGAATTTCTAATAGACATAAGAATGATCAACACACAATTCTGGTGCTATTGCCGAAGGCTAGGCTTAGTGTCTATCTTTAGTGATTGCACTAAGAATTGCCAACAAGCATTTCTAGCACCGTTGCCGGGGAAGCAATTGGCCTAAATAGATTTGTCTCTTTGATATTTGCTATAGAACTAACTGGGTGCGTATTAGAGTTTTGTTTATGTTGTGATTGTTTAAGCTAGGATGGCTGGATTTAATCTCCTAGAAGATTATCAAGATGATCCTGAGACTATTCTTAGAAGAGCAAGAGGTAATCTTACTCCTCTAAGAAGAACTTCTAGAGCTCATCCAAGGGACCCACCTCTTGATGTACATCCGTCAAATCCAACTAATCGCCCGAGTAGCTCAACCAGTCCACCGACATCAACCAAACCTCTTCGTGAGTATTCTACTCCATCTAATTCTAATTTAGCAACTTTACCATGTGCTGGTGATGGCAAGGTAGACTTTGAGCTTAAGCCTTCACTGATCAATATGGTGCGAGCTATTGCTTTTAATGGTAATCCGTCCGAGGATGCCAATGCTCATCTTCAGAATTATCTAGAGATATGTGGTACAATTTCTATCAAGGGAATTCGACAAGACGTCATTCAATTCCGTCTCTTTCCATTCTCATTATGAGAAAAAAGCTAAGCATTGGTTCTACCACAACTTGGTGAAATTCGACACATGGGAGAATTGTTCAAACAACTTCCTTGCCAAATTCTTCCCGGTTGGTAAGACCAATTTTTTTCGTAGTAAAATTTCTAACATTCAATAGGAAAACCAAGAATCAGTTCCTGAAGCATGGGAGTGCATACAAGAATATATTCAAGCATGTCCGCACCATGGGATGCAAGATTGGTTACTAATCCAAAGCTTCTACCATGGACTTTTTATTGAGTCCTATCATCATCTTGATGTTGCTATTGGAGGAGCTTTCTTCTCTCTTATTGTGAAGCAAGCCAAGGAGCTGATTGAAAAGATGGTGGAAAATCAAGGATGGACCGACAATCATCTGCAAGGTACGAACAATATTCAATTGGTTAACTCTACATCTCTAGATTCTTTATTGAACAGGTTAGATGAAAGAGCAAACTGGAAAAGAGATCGAGTTGCTATTGAGCATTATTCCAAGCTACGAGCCGCAACGCCATATGAACATTGCCATGATGCTAAATATTGTCGAAAGAGGGATGTTAAATCTCTTCTTAATGATGGTGGGTATGGCCCATCACCACTAGCAACATATCCGAAATGGAATCTGCGCGACAATAAAGGTAATTCTCCTAGCCATTTGCTTGTTAATTCTTCGCTTGAATATCTTGTTTCTAATCAGGCTAGAATTAATGAGAAATTACATGTTATGCTTCTGCAACATGATAAAATGTTAGGAGAAATTCATGTTAAACTTGATAATTTTACCATGTCTTTAAAAGAACAACTTAGTTTTAATAAAAGACTAGAAAATCAAGTAGCTAACTTTAAATCCCAAGTTGCCTATCATGAGAAAGTTAATGCTATGACCACAAGAGGTGGTAAAGACACTCGTGATCCACCATGTCCTGATCCTGTATCGAAAAAGAAATCAATCAAGGTGGTGGAAGTCGAAGAAGAAGAAACTCCGGCTACATCCAAGGCAAAGGTAAGAACTAACCCTCATGAATTTTATGATACACATGTTTTGCCCTTTCCAGAGTGAACAGGAAGGCAACAAAGGATGAACAATTCAAGAACTTTGTAGAGGTAATTCAAAAATTATATATCCATGTGCCTCTAGTTGATGCTATGCAGGTCCCGACGTACGCCACATATTTGAAGGATATGATTAATAAAAAGAAGCCTATACCGAGCATAGAAATGGTAAAATTGACTAAGCAATGCAGTGCTGCCATACTCAATCAATTACCAGAAAAGAAGAAGGACCCTGGGAATCCAACCATTTCTTGCTCATTGGGACCCAACAATTTGATCAAGCGCTTTATGATTTGGGAGCGAGCATTGTTGATGCAAAAGGTGGATCTGCAAACACAAAGGGCTAATACCCGATTTCAAACGTTAAGGCATGCCAGCCGATTTGACCTTACTATCGGCAAAGGTGATAACTCGAATACTTTGGTCCCGACAACAGCGACGCGCCCGGATGCCACGGCCAAGAGGTATTCACGCGGAACTTGAGAATACGCCGAGCTTAAGTCGACGAATTCCTAAGAACTCGTAATAAAAAGGAAAATATGACAAAGTCATCGAAAAAGTAGATGCTGGAATATGAGTAAAAACTTGTGTTTGATTGATTGATAGATTGTCCATTACAAGGCCCTAGGGTCTACATTTATACCCTGCTCAAAGAGCTACAACCAGACATGACTAGGATTCAAATTCCAAATTAAACAGAATCCGTATACAAAACGATTTAAATAACTAAGAAAAGCACAAAACTATTCTCCCGTGACAAAGTGGGACACCACCATGGACCAATCGGCAACCTTCATGTCTTCCTTCTGAGTCATCGGCAGACTCCTCATCGTAGCCATCGACAAGGCTAACACTGACCATTGGCATGCACGCGTCACCACCCATAGACTTAGTCACATTCAACCGTCCCTTCATCGGCAACCACCTCCATCGGCAACTCCTCTATAGACCAGTTACTGTTGCCCTATCTTGCCGATCTATACTCTACCGATCCTGAGTACGTGTCCAAAAATGGTGTCAACACATGCCCCCCAATTTCGGAGTATAAAATCATTAATGCTCCGAAATTCTCTGCGGTAATGATGCCGTTCCGCAATTAATCCTCTCAATTTAGTAACCGACCGTTGAAATAGAACAACTATGGCTTGATTCTTCCGCAGATCCCTCGAATTCCTCAACCTCCCAAACTGTACATCTCCACTTTATTTGCCCATCGGCAATATTACCGTTAGAAGGAGCTACCGATGGACCGACCAGGAAATCCCGCACAGTAAAATATCTCCAGATTATTACCGCTTCCTGTCAAATCACCTGCGCAATCCCTTGATTACCGTGCGAACAGTTACCATATCCACCTGAGTACCCTCAGATTTCACGGATACGGCAAAGAGATAAGTCAGATTTGCCCTTGCCCGTTTTGTCCTATAAATAGTTCCTTCTCGGGTACTCCTTCTCCATCGCATCATTCTACAGCCCCAACTCTGCTTTTCTGGCGGCGGCGCTGTTCGA
>Ga0182004_10003352_pt1 | contig 12756 bp, 11 predicted proteins | sample Sormic07211540_1_FD_120479 | JGI IMG/M metagenome (GOLD analysis project Ga0182004, IMG submission 120479) | Endophyte microbial communities from Sorghum bicolor roots, Mead, Nebraska, USA - 072115-40_1 MetaG | ecosystem: Host-associated > Plants > Roots > Unclassified | place: USA: Nebraska... | reverse complement strand
GTATCGAAACTTTTTTAGATAAGTGAACGAAGTTCCAGACTCTACTATCCATCGATGTACACAGCCGTACGTATTGAAACTGACTTCTTAATTTTTTCATGAAATGAAATATCTTTTTTTTTTCGAGATCGCGACTTCACGCGTTTTTCATTAAAAAGAAGAGCCGACAGAACGGCAAAATAACCGATACAAATGATTCACGAGTAATCTAAGGATTACCAACGAAGTCCCCAACACAAATGAAAAGCAAGAAACATGAGGGAAGGGACCCTCCACCTAACAACCCCATGGCTAACTGAACCAAATACAAAGAACACAACACTTTGGAAGCCAGCAGTGAAGTGAAGTCGTAGATGAGAATAGTGGCAAAGCATCCGCTAGAAACACCCGACGGCAAAGCATCCGCCGAAGCACGAGGACCATCGACGCGGCAAAGCATCCGCAGATGGAACCGACACACTCGCAGCAGCAAAGCATCTGCATGAAAGGGGGCCTAGACTCTGTAGGCAACATCTACCCCAAGCAACGAGACCATCAACGCGGCAAAAATCCGTGGATGGAGCCAACACACTACCTACCATCGAGGATAGGTTTTTTTTAGATGAATCTGGAGGGGCCGTGGCCCCTACAGGAATTTATTGAAAAAGCAGTCCAAGGGGTTTACAAACAGCAGCAAACAAGGGGGGAAGAAGCTTACAATCTAGGAAACAAAGAAGGTCAGGAAAAAAATTAAAACAGCAGCAACAGGAAAACTAGTAACTAGCCCAGCAAGGGTACTAAGTCCTCTATCCATTGATCATAACGAGTTGAGAGGCTTGGCTTGATTCTCCATCGAACCAGCCTAAACTCCTTCAGCAAAAAGGCCTTACAATCTGAAGAGGACATTTGGTTGTTGTTGAAAATCATGCTGTTTCTGGCTGTCCATATTGTCCAGGAAATCAAGATGAAGGTAATCATGAAGAACTGAGAGTTCTGCTGAATTTTGACGGCTTCACAGCATTGGGAGATGGAGTCTGAGTTTGGAGTAATCAAATTAAGAAATCCCCAGCAGTGCAAGGCAAAAGGGCAGTGCAAAAATAAGTGAGCATTAGTTTCCTCTATTCCCTAGCCACAGAATTCACAGTTGTAATTTTCCAGGAGCATTCCTCTTCTTCTCAGGAGATTTTTTGTACTCAACCTGTCTTTGAGCAGCAGCCAGCAGAACATTTTGTGTTTTGGCTGGTAGGGACTCTTCCATATCCATAAGAAAGCTTGGTCAGGGTTGTGAGTTCCAATTAGACTTTTGTAAACTCTTGCTGCAGAGAAGATCGAAGTCCTTCCCTGTAGAGTCCAATGGTCAGTGTCTTCCTGAACTTGTGTGTTTTGCATCAAGACTTGCAATTGTGACATCTGAATGAAGGCAGCTTGGGACACTGGAAGGTGAAACAGGGCTGAGATGTCAGAGTGGCCTTTTGCTTCAGCGAAGGAGATATTCAGATTCTTTGCAAATGAATAGCATTCTGGAAACATTATTTGCAGAGGCTGTGTTTGCCATTTGTCCTTCCAGAGCAAACAGGTTTTTCCGTTTCTTATTTGAACCTTTGTCAGCTCTTTGAACTGAGGGATTAGCTTTAGGAGGTCCCTCCACCAAAATGACCCTTTCTTCACATGGTTTGGGAGCTTTCCATTGGGATAGTGCTTTTCCCAAATAAGGCTGACCCATGGGATGTCCTTCTTATTATAGAATTTGTCCAGATTTTTCATCAGTAGGGCTTGGTTTTGTATAGAGATGTCAATTATCCCTAGTCCACCCTTCTTCTTTGGAAGTGATACCATTTCCCAGGCAGCTTTTGGCATTGTCCTACCATTTGAACTTGACCCTCTCCAGAGGCAGTGTTTTCTAAACTTATCAATTAGCTTGACCACTGTTTTGGGAATCTCAAGGGAGCACATGTAGTAGGTGGGAAGGGCTGATAGCACTGCATTTGTGATCTGTAGTCTCCCAGCTTGATTTAACAGAGAAGAGATACCTCCCAGCCTTCTTTCACACTTATTAACAAGGGGTAGGTAATCTTGGATTTTAGGCTTTGTTAGCCCTAGGGGTAGGCCCAGATAGGTAAAGGGAAAACTTCCTGTGCCACACCCAAAAGTTCTTGCTAGGTGTTGGAGTCTGCTTTCATTGATATTGATTGGTAGCATGATGGATTTACTGTAGTTTACTTTTAGCCCAGTTGAGTCAGAGAAATTTTGGAGCACTGTCTTCTAAAAGAATAGCTGGTAAGGGTCCCCTTCCATTATGATTAATGTGTCATCTGCATACTGAATAATTGGAAAATCATTGGATGTCTGCAGGGGGATAGGAAGCTTCAGGAGATTCATGTCCTTTGCCTTATCAATGAGACATTGCAGGAAATCAGCAGCTAGAACGAATAAGAGAGGGGAGAGAGGATCACCCTGCCTCACACCCCTTCTGCAGTGCACTGTCTTACCAAGAGAGCCATTTAAGAGAACTTGGGATGTACCAGACTGGAATATGCCTTCAATCGAGGACAACCATTTTTGCCCAAAACCCATAGCTTGCATTATATTAATGATTGCATTGTGCTCTATTTTATCAAATGCTTTCTCGAAGTCCAACTTGAGAACAACAATTTCCTTTTTTGAGTGATGGCAAATGTGTAGATACTCAAAGGCCCAAGCAAGGCAATCTTGAATTGTTCTTGACTTAATAAAGCCATATTGATTTTTGTGGATCAGTGGGATAACCTTGGGTTGCAACCTGTTTGCTAGAATTTTGGTAATTAGCTTCATTGAAGTATTCAGGAGGGAGATGGGTCTAAAGTCTCCCACATATCTTGGAACATCCACTTTTGGAACCAGGGTAATGAAGGATGTGTTTATGCTTTTTAGACAGACATTGCCATCATGAAAATCTTGGCAGAGTTTATAGATGTCATTTTTTATTATTGACCAGGCTGCTCTTGTGAACTCATTATTAAAGCCATCAGGACCAGGTGACTTGTTGGAGGGGAGGGCTTTAACAGTGGCATCAATTTCTTCATGGGTAAAAGGAGCTTCTAACTGCTGTAGTTGATCTGAAGGGGTGATGATAGAATTTGGGTGGATGGAAAAGTTCCTGAACTCTGAGACCCCTAACCTTGACTTGAATTCATCCCATATAATTTTCTCCTTCCCACTGTGGCTGGAAACCTGCGTCTGGTCTTCAGACAGAAGCTCAGTGATTAACTTATTTTTATATCTGACCGAGGCGTTAGCATGAAAGAAGCGTGTGTTAGCATCTCCCAGCTGAACCCATTTAATGTTACCTCTTTGCTTCCAGTACACTTTCTGTTTCTCCAAGAGATCTAGCAATTTATTCTCAAGAATTGCTTTAAAGTTCCATTCCATCAGACTTAGGTCCCTGAGATCCCCTAGAACTTCCATAAAGAAGATTATCATTCTTATGTTTAGAATTGTTTACTTTAGACTGGTCATTGAAGCTTTCCACTGTCTTAGGATTTTTCTGAGCCTCTTGAACTTGGCATTAAGGTTCATTGCACTATCTGGTATAGCAGGCCCTGAATTCCAGCTTTGGGCTAAAATGTTTAGAAAATCAGGATTCTCTAACCAATAATTTTCAAATCTGAAGATCTTGACTTTTGGAATTGAAGAGCTTATGGAGACTACACAGGGGCAATGATGAGAGGGTATCATATCCAAAGCTTTAGCAGTAGTGATGGGGAAATTATTTAGCCAACAATTTGAGATAAATATCCAATCAATTTTTTCAAGAAGAGGTTGTGGCTGCATATTAGACCAGGTGAATTTCCTGCCCATTAAATTGACCTCATTTAGGCCCAGAGCACTGATCACTGAGTTGAACTTAAACATTTCTGAGATGTCACCCCCTGGTTTGTTTCTGTTCTCTGGGCTTCTTATAAGATTGAAATCCCCAAGGACCATCTAGTTGATGTTATCTAGCATAATTATATTTTTCATCTAGTCCAAAAAAGCATTTTTACCGTTTGGTGTGCAGGGACCATAAACACAAGTGACAATCCAACTTGTACCATCATGCTTTGACCAAAACTGGACTGAAGTAGCAAAACCATTGAAAAAGATCAATTCCCCCTCGAAGAGGTTACTGTTCCATGCCACTAGGATACCCCCAGAGTTGCCATTTGAGGGCAAGAATACAAAATCATCAATGTATTGAGGGCAAAACTTTTTTAGAAACAAAGCATCAAAAGAATCCCTTTTTGTTTCTTGAAGACAGATAATATCACAAAGGGAATTAGCAATTTTATTTTTAATAGGATCCCACTTCCACTCAGAGTTTATACCTCTGACATTCCAGGACATAACATTCCAGGTTCTGTTACAATTCATAAAGGCAGGATGAGGGATAAAACTGGCTAGGTTCCAGATTAACAGGGAACCATGGTAACTTCTGATTACAGTATTGAGCAAAAGCACCAGGGCTACAAAAAGATTCCTCATTTTGCAGACACTGATTCAAGTCCCTTAGACTGACCAGACTACAATCTATAGGCATCAACATATGCCTACTTGCTTTCCACCAAAATACAGAGACCCAAAACCTCAGCCAGTTCCCCTCGGCTGTTCTTGCGGGATTAATGATCTGCATTGTCATTGGGGTTGATGTTCTTCAGCTCTGCCTTGCTGGCTACAGATGCATCACTATGAACAGTGACCTCCTGGACTTGGTTCTCCTTCCTAGCAATCAAGCCAGCCTTCTTTTTTTTGCTGGAGATGGTCATCAGAGCCTCCTCTGTGAGCTGGTCTTCCTTCAGATCACAAAGCTGTGTTTCAACAATGGGGGAAGATCTCCTGGTGGCCTTTCTTTTTTTGAAGGGGGTCACCTTCTCTTTCTCCTGCTCCAGGTCTCCTGCCTTCTCTCCTTGAGATTCATCAGCAGAGCTTGGTACAGGGCTCTGCCATACTGGAACACCCTTCTGATTTTCACTGTTCTTGGAAATAATTGCAGCAGCAGGAGAAGACAGGAACTGGGTAGCCCATTCTTTGGTGTCTTTGCTGTGGGAACCTTCATCCTCAGCAGAAGACTGAGAAATCAGGTTAATCCTGTTGTCATCCACCTCTTGAACCATTGTCAGATTATGATCTAGGTGGGTAGCATTTCCCTGCTCTGAGCTCTGAATTTGCACCTGGTTCCCCTGACTTGGCCCAACTTCTAATGTCTGAACTTGGTGGGCTGCCTCCTGGACTGAGTTCTGAATCTCCCGAGCTGGACTTTGAGCCTCCTGAGCTGGACTCTGAATCTGGGCTACCTCCTAAACTGGACTCTGAAGTTCCTGAGCTGGGCTCTGAATCCCCTGAGCTGGGCTCTGAATCTCCTAAGCTGGACTCTGGACCTCTTGAGCTGGGCCCTGGATCTGTACATTTTCAGCCCTTTCCATTTGGGCTTGGTCCCCTAAGTAAACTTCATTCTGGCCTTCCATATCCTCCCCATCCAGGTTCAAAAGCTGATCCAAAGGGATTTCTTCATCAAGGAGATTTATTGGGGAGGGGGGGGGCTTCTTCCTGGTGAGCATGAACAACTAGCTGCAGGCCCACGTTGATATTAGCATCCTGATTTACAATCTGATCAAGTTCCTCCTCTAGTGGATTCATGAAGAAAACCTCATCTTGAAGCTGAGGAAGGTGCTCTTCATGCATATTAAAAACTAGGTCCATCCCAAGCTGAGGGTCAAAACCTCCTGGTGCAACAGGGTTCAGAATTACTGGGAGAAGATCTTGGTTGGGGTCTTGGATTGCTGGGAGATTAAGGTTTAACTGCTGGTCACCTCCAGGGACCACATTTAGATTGAGGCCTTGCTCCTGAGCCAGAGGATGCTGCTGCTGCGCTTCTGGCCACGGTGCCCAGGGATCCCAGGCTAAGTTGTGCTGCTGAGCATCATCCTGAACATTATTTGGTTGGTTATCCTGAACATCCAAGTCCGCAACATTCTGATTCAGGTCTAAGAGCCCATTGTTACCATCAATCGGCTGCCCCAATCCAAAGAAATCAAAGGGGATTATTGGCTCCATATTGAGCTCATTGGGTATTTCTTCCTCAGGCGGAGCTTGCTGAAGGTTTTGCTGAACTTGTTGCAAGATCTCACACTGCAGTGTCCAAGAATCTCCATTAACTGAGTCTGGGTCAGAGTAGACAATGAATTGAGGAATCATTTCCAAATGAGTGACTCTGGCTCTTATTAGAAGGCGACATTTTTTACGAGGGTCTGCCTCAAAGTGAAGAACTCTAGCAAACTCCCCAATGGCCCCATGGATGTGACGCTCAGTCCAATAGTCATTTGGGAGCCCAAGCACAAGTAACCAACATTCATGATTGAACTGAGCTAATCTCCAATTTCTACCCTGGTTGTGCTTGTAGAAAGACACAGAAACATCCCCAAACACTATTGGACTCTGAGCAATCAACTCATCACGATCATAAGCATGCACAAACTGAACTAGAGCCTGGCCTAAGTGAGTGGGCTGAATATCCAGGAAAGCAGTAAGCCTTTCATGGCGGAGAAAATCTCTGAGGATAGCTCTTACCGCAGCAAACTGCATTTCATTGTTGGGGAGCGGGTTGAAGCTGACGATGGCGAGGTCTTCGTTTCTTGCTGGCGGACGGAAGGGAGCCACTGCCCGCACCATGACCCGGCGGTTGGGAATGTCCAGGTACTGAAGGCCTTCCGGGATGAACGGGGAAGGATCCGCACGCTGATATGCCATGACCTCCGAAAGACCCCCACAAGGCACAGGATGGTCGTCGGGAGGAGCTAGCGAGGGAATAGAAGCGAGAGTGGGGTTTTCCAGGGGCGGAGCTCCCGCGAAGAGAAGACCAGGGGAAGGCGAAGGGACTCCAAGAGACCAACCAGAAGGATCAGGCGCATTCAATGAAGACTCCACGTCCGAGATGGGCCTTGGCTGGGCCACAGAAGGAAGAGAGAGTGGCCAGGGGACAACAGTGACAGGCCCATTCCCAATCTCAGACCGAGAAGCTCTTCCGAGAAAAGCGCCAAACGACGGAAAAACCGGGGGAGCCGAGGTCGAGGGCGAGGAGGAATTCAGCCGAAGAAAAAGCCCATGGCCAGCCTTGACCGTGGCCTTAGCCCTATCAGCATTGGATTTAGTCAGGGAAAAAGCAGATACTTGTCCAGCGGGAAATCGGGCCGGGGCAGGACACATCATGGCAATGTGCCCCCATCCTAAGCAGGCGCGGCATCTGATAGGCCGCTGGCAAGAGGCTCTGATATGTCCCGACATTAGGCAGCGGACGCAGCAAATAGAAGAAACTGAAGCAGCGGGACGCTTAAAGGTGTCAGAGCGAATACCGAAAACCCGGTTAGGCGACCGGTCAGCAACAGACTTGGCCCCACCACCGAGACAGAACCAGGGAAGGAGAGACGGTTTCGCAAAGCATTCGAAATTTTTGGTTTGCCAATGGGCTCCCGGTTAGCTCCCGACAGAGGGGGGGATCTGACAGCGTCAGCAAAGGTTTTCTTGGGTGCTGTGCTGCGGACCAAGGACCACGACTTCTCCTCCTCCGCCATGAACGCTCGAAGCTCGCTTCTCCAGTTCGGTCCACCATTGCCCCAAAGGTGGAAGAAGAGGACATATTGATCACATGAGAAGCATCGGAGATTATGAATGAAGAATCCAACTGAACGCTCCGAAACAAAGAACTTGAAACAGCGATCACTGAGCTCAAGCACCCGAAAGTGCTCATGCGAGCCACCAATGGTGGCTTGCAGGATGCAACCGACAAAATCCGGTGAAAGCTTGAAAGAACACCTCCCAAAGAAAACGACCAACGCAAAGGAAAGCGAATCAACAACAGGTCGGGAGATGGGCTTGGAAAGACGATTCCAAACTTCAGATTGAATGCTAATGCCAGGGAAAAAGGAGAGCCCTGGCAGCTGAAGAACAGGACCCGGCGCCATCAGCCGGGAGGCGGGGAAGGAGGAGAACTCACAGCCGGAACCATGACAGGAGCTTGGGGGCACCCCCGAGGAGGACAGCCGTGCCATGGCGGGGCGGCCAAGCCTTCTCATGCAGATTCAGCCGCAGCAGCTCCTTCTCCGCCTTCAGTGACCCTCCGGCAAGGTCGGGCCCATCAGCTGCTTCGTGACGTGCCCAGTGAGGCAGGTACGGTAGACCTTCGAGGATAGGTTATTTGAGTCACGAAGGGTGTGCCGCCCCTGACACCACGAAGTGAAATGAAATAAAAATATACAGCTATTACATATAAATACATATAAATTCCGTTTCTAAGTTACATGAACACTAAACAATTCAAGGTATACGCTGACTTATTGGGCTTCTAGACTTCATAGTTGGCAGCTCGGCATCCTCGCTGCGGCCTCAAAACTGTCGGAAAAATATGCAACCACACCAGCTTGTTGATGACTACTCCTATATTATGTAAATAAAATCTCTGATTAAATCGAGGCAACCAGGGCCCTTTTATGTTTGACTGGTATATATTTAAACTCCAGCCTCTCTTTCCTCCTGTCTCCACCATTCGGAGGACTGTTTGTCCTCTTACACCCTGTGCTAAAACGCTGGGCATTCGTTTCCAATCAATGGCAGCTCGCAAATCTCATGCCATTAATTATTCGATGAGAAATAATTATGAAAGAGACAGCTAAAAAATCACACATGCATCATCACGAAGACAACCAAAAAAAAAAATCAGCTCTCCATGATGTCTCGATCACGGCCACCAGAGGCGCAGCTCCAGGTCGACGTCCTTGTCTTCCTCCTCGTCGTCATCATCGCTCACGTGGCACCGGTCGTGCGCGGGCGCCAGCGCCACCGGCCCGGAGAGCAGGACGTCGCCGCTGGGAATGAGGACCGCGCCGGCGGCATTGGAGTTCAGTATCGGGTACAGCACCGCGTACTTCGCCGCGGCCGTTGCGCCGTGGGGCGTCTCGTCCGTGCCGGCCAGCGACGTCGCGGCGCCTCCGAGCTGCAGCTTCGCCGCGGCGCTGCCGCCATGATGGTGGCCGCCGCGCATCCTGGCGCGGTCCCGGCGGTGCACGTTCATGTGGCCGCCCAGTGCCTGCGCGGACTTGAACTCGCGGCGGCAGAACGCGCACGTGTACGAGCGCGGCGGCCACGACCCGCCGAGAGCGTCGTCGTCGTCCGCGACGACATCGTCGGGCACGTGGCGGCCGATGGTGGCCGCCGCCGTCGCTGGCCAGCCCCACATCACGGTTGGCTTCAGCCGGTGCTGCAGCAGCTGCTGCTGCTTCAGGAACTGGTGCAGCGTGATGTGCTTTACGTGTGCATGCTCTGTGCTGCTGGTAGGCGCCATCGATGGATCGGAGCTAGCTCTCGTGCTTTCTTCAGTTTACACGGCGACGAGACATGCGAGCGGTTTCATTGCCGGGTATTTATACTGGCACAGTGGTTGCTGTAGTGAGCAAGAGACAGAGGAGGAGAGCTTTGGTTGTGTCACCGTGTTATTGTGCTTTTGTTCCTGTCTGCATAGGTGAGACACGGAGAAGGCTGTGCACAACTGCCATGGGTTGTATCACCTGTGGATTCTGGGGGCTCAGCCGTTGGAGCAGCTAGGGTAGGAGCTCCAGCCACAGCTGTGGTGCACTGCCTTCTTCAGTTTGATTGCAGTACGCTTTTGCATCTGTGTTGGGATCAATGAGGTCTAGAATCTCGCACCTGTTTGTTTAGTTGAAATTTGGCTGCTGCCGATGCTGATACTGATGCTGACGCTGATTAGTTGAAAAGTAGTCACCATCCAGTAATAGTATTAGCAGCATTTTGTTCTTGCATGGTGCCCTATGCTTTTGTTACTATTCCGTATGGCTAATCAATAGAGACACGAATCACTGCAATAACAACAAGTCTACAAGGTTGAGAACTAAGAAGTATACATCCTCAGCAAAGGCAACCTTTTGTTATAATAATGCTCAATCACACCTTTAACAAGCATCCGGTAGTCCGGCATAATGCTGTCTACATTCAGAACCAGGGCAGCAGCTTCAGGTGCCAGCGACGTATACAGCAATTTCAGAATACCAGTATTAATTTGCAGATAAGTAGAAAGGATCAATTATACAATACTATAGTGACGAAGACAACGATGACCTCCTGTCCTGCAAACATGTACTTGCAAGAAAAAGATCCAAGAAAAGTTAGTACTGAATACTAAGGTAACAGTCTGACAGTACGCTTAAACTAGGACTTTTTTGAGCTGCCATTGGACTGAAAGTTTCAGACAAGCCGAGTGAATCTTTCCTGAGTAAACAAACTAAGCTAACATAACAATCACAGGCAGAACCATGTCTGTTCTTAAAATAATTTATCCAGCAAGCTGTACATAGTGTCCTGTACAGCTATATTGTTGATAGATCTTTGGTTACTTCGCCTGCATGTCTTCGCAAGAACTCCCTCAGACATAGCTTCTAGAATGCATGTTTCAGCTTGTTCCAACTGAGTTGCATTCAGCTTTACATGTCTGTTTCCATTTCCTCCAACATAGATGACATATACTAGCACATATATATAGCGTATATAAATACATGTTCATCTAATATAGATACAGTGTGCAGGTGCGTATAGTAGTCCTAGTTAACTAAGGTTACGTTGTCAATGAGGTCAAAATATCTCTGTCGACCGAAGAGAGAGTCCAACAGTTAGTGCCTGTGCCTTCTTGTCGTCCTCGTCTCTAGCTGTAAAGTCTTATTTGTATTTTGGGGGCCGGCATATGCTGCGAAACTATGCCGCTTTAGATCCCCATTTTTTTAGCAGAAAACGAGGGGAATTTTTATTATTAGAGGAGTATATGTATCAACTGATATTATTTTGACATTGATACATATGCTGCACGCATGATGTATGCATACGTAAGTAGTTAGGTTAGCAACTCTCATCAGAGGGAAAAAGACAGTTTCAGAGATAGTAGTGGACAGAGTCAAGTAGAAACATTAGTGGCGTGCCTATTGGTGTGCAAAACCTGCAGGTGGCCAGTTTTGGCCAGCAATTCAGCTGCGTCCATTGGTTAACAATATAATGGAATTCTGTTCCTGAAAGAGCTACTCTATTTTTGCTTTTGAAGAATACCCGTGTCATCAGTTATTTAAATTCACTAATAATTTTTGCCCGCTTTCTGCATGTTAGGTCAAAACTAGGGCAAAAAATTGTCACTTTTTAGCCAAGAACTGTATGTGCGTGGTGCATCTTCTCTGGTTTTTTGTTGTACCAAGTCCCCAGGCATATGCCAGCGTTGAACTTAGGTAACCCCCCCGAAACAAAACCAAATGTCATCAGACACGTCATAAATAAGCAGACGTTCGATGAGATTGAGAATCCACACGTAGCAGACACATCTTGGATCAATTTGTTCGGCACGAACATCCCAAAGTATCCGCCGCCAGCCGGCCAAGGTGCATAAACCGACTGGTATCCCAGTTCTAAAGACAGAAAAAAACAAGAAAGGTCCAGGCTGCCTTAGATTAGAACAGAGGTAATCACATTAAAAAAAGTTTATTTTACCACCCTAGACTAACCTCAAAGTTTAGTTTTCCTCCATGAACTTATTAAAAATGGGGTAAATCAACAGTACATTTTTACCTCCATAACCCGGTTATAGGTGGTTTTGAAAGGTTTTATCTACAAAGTATAGACATATAATATGGTATGTTTTAGTACAAAATTTTGTTATAGCTTTAAATTTATGCTTTTATGTAATTAATTCATAACTGCAGTTTCTATGGTCTATTTATGGTGAAATTTTATGGCAGTCTAATTATTATATGCTTTAGTGGTAGTAAACATTTCATATTTGTTTCTATTTTTGTGCACTTTTAACTATTTTAAAACTATTTAGCTAGCAAAAAAACTAAATCTATAACTTAGTTATACATGATCCAATGAGCATGAATTTTTACTATAGTTCAACCATATAATAATTATCCCAGTTTCATCACAATTGAACAATAGAAACTATAGCTTTGAATTAATTATAGATATAGTAAAAAATTTGTATTAAAGCATACTATATTCTATATTTACTATATAGATTTACTCATGTGGAGTCTAATAAAATTGGATTTTTCTATTTTATAATTTTTCTGTGATTTACAATGGTTTATTGAAATTTAGCCAAAATAAATAAAAAAATAAAAAAGATAAAACCAAACAACCTATAACCGGACGAGGGAGGTAAAATGAATGGTTTTAAAAATTGAGGGGGTGCTTTACCTGGTTTTGAAGTTCAGAAAGGAAAACTAGACTTTGAGGATAGTTCAGGGAGGTAAAATATATTTTTTCCAAAAAAAAAAAGAGGTAAATCTGTCAGAATGCCAAGAAGCCCATAATGTTTTTCTTTTGGCGGTAGAAGCCCATAATGTACAGGCCCACGAAACTAACTGGTCTCAATGCTTACTACGGCCCAGTCTAACACAACTGGGCCAGACTTGTGAGGACGCCACATGTTGCGCCAAAGGGGAAGATGGAGGAGAGGCAGCATTTTTTACGCGGCAACCATGATTTCACTGTGCTGTGCCGGGGCAGTCGCTCGTTCGTCCTCTCCTCCACCACTGCGTTGCGTCGACGGCCAAGGGCCAATGAAGTGCGCGGAACATGGCGGGGCGCGTGGGAGGTTGCTGTGGCTGTGGAACGCGACGCCGCAGCATGCACGCACATGCGCCCCGCCTCGGCGGTCGCGCCGGCTGCACGGCGCAACGTGCGACGGGCATGCAGCGCCCTGCCCGGCGGCGGCCC
>Ga0182004_10003351_pt1 | contig 12757 bp, 1 predicted proteins | sample Sormic07211540_1_FD_120479 | JGI IMG/M metagenome (GOLD analysis project Ga0182004, IMG submission 120479) | Endophyte microbial communities from Sorghum bicolor roots, Mead, Nebraska, USA - 072115-40_1 MetaG | ecosystem: Host-associated > Plants > Roots > Unclassified | place: USA: Nebraska... | reverse complement strand
TACTAAATATAGACAAAAATAAAAACTAATTGCACAGTTTGGTCGGAATTGACGAGACAAATCTTTTGAGCCTAGTTAGTCTATGATTGGACAATATTTGTCAAATACAAACGAAAGAGTTACAGTGTCCATTTTGCAAAATATTTTGGAACTAAACAAGGCCTGTATCTACTCTCTATCCCATAATAAAGCCTTGTTTAGTTCACCCAAAAACTAAAAAATTTTCAAGATTTCCCGTCACATCGAATTTTACGGCACATGCATGAAACATTAAATATAGACAAAAATAAAAACTAATTACACAGTTTGTCTGTAAATCGCGAGACGAATCTTTTGATCCTAGTTAGTTTATAATTAGATAATATTTGCCACAAACAAACGAAAGTGCTACAGTAGCGAAATCCAAAAAAATTTAGCATCTAAACAAGGCCTAAATGTATCTTATCTTACTATTACTAATTGGAGGCCGCAACGGAGGCTCCACGCTAACTCTCACCAGATGCGCTAAGAGAAAAGATAAATGTTAGAAATTCTCACGTTAATCAAAAACATCCGGTCATCAAATAAAAACTCTATAGTCACCTAGGACCATTGGATCTATTTTGTTATCTAGCTAAGAAATCACCTACCTCAGCCATTATATATAGATTAATTAAACGTTAACTCTCACCAGTTGCACTAAGAAAAAAGATAAATAATAGAAATTCTCAATTTAATCAGAAACATCCAGCCATCAAATAAAAACTCTATAGCATCTAGGACCACCTTCTTAACTAAGTAGAGGCCACAAAGTTTTTTTTTCAGAGATGACATCATACCATGTGAGGAGCACGGCGAAAGGATGCAGCACTGGAGGAGCAAATGGAAACTAGAGAGAGCTTGTGGTAAAATGCCTCTTGCAAGTGGGAAATAAAGGCAATCTCAATGCTATATATAGAAACCATGGTTCCAATTTCTACGAAACAATTTTTTATCCAATCACATACATTCTCTCTCCATTCTCTACCAATCACATCCCTTCATGTCTTGGATCTCGTGTAGACATAGTTTCTAACTTAGACCTAGTTTCTTTGATTTTTGCTCTCTCTCTTCAATAACTATACTACCAGGTTAGTAAAATGCTTAGATAGAAGTACAATTAATGTTCGTAGAAACTATGTTAGTTTCTGTATTGGGAGTGCCCTAAGACGTGCGGAAAAGCGTAGCTTAAAAGGCAGTGTCTGCTGAACCAATGGTATTTGAGTATTGAGAGAATTCAAAGCAGCCTATTTGGCTGTTTATTGATTAGCATAAGGTTGGTTGCCCATGTGATTTGTTTACGTCGAGATTCGACGAGCACATGTGAAACCGGTACTCGGCAGTGTGTAACCAAGAAAGTTTTCCGACCACGGATTGGATTCAGGTTTTGTTTGTACAGGTTTGGTTTTAGAAAATAAATTAGTGCATCGTCTTCTCATTCCTCACCTCATCACCTCATTGCTCACAAACCAATGGTTAATTAGTACACACGTATGAGAAATGATGTCTTTGAGTATTTTTTATTAAATTTGAGAAATAAACTCATGACACAACACTCCTCATCTAGAATGCAGTTATTCCTCTAACCCAACACTCTATAAGTGTTAACCAAATGAAAACAGCTTCTCGTTTTGATTTTTGTTTGTACGAAGTGTACATGAATAAACCATGCTGCCATGTGGCCATTTCATTAACGTAAAAAATCGAGAAAGCCCATGTGCTAGAGTCAAGAGAAAGAAGCAAACACAGCTGCATGTTCTTGTTTCAAATTTTGAAAGCAGTCAAAATATAGGAAAGAGAGTAATTAGATGGGAGTGTACACGGCAACCACAGTCAGATGCTCTCGACTCTCACGAAATTTAAGAGTGGAGACTAGAAAAAACTTGAACCAATTCGATGTGAGCCAGTATAAGAAGCAAGCATGGAGCCTCCTAGAGGCAACGGCATACTTTGTAAGTAGCCGAGCAGTGGGGAGTAACCAGTGGGGTACTTTGAAAGTAGTGAGCACTTTGCTTCCTAAAAAGCAGTAAACTAAGACGCCACATCCTAGCTTTTCCCTGCTTAATTATTATTGGCATCGACTTTAGTTAATTATATAAACTTGTAGTAGATTTAGTATTCCTAAGGTCAGTACACATGCATGTGAGGCTTTTTGCACAAGCAGTCAGAGCGCATGTGAACTACTCGTACACCAATTGCGCTGGATCTTGTCTGCTTCACACTAATTTTAGGCTGTTAGCCTGGTTCCTTTCGGTGGTAGCTTTGCTTTTTCTCATTTCTTTTTTCGTGTCTTAACTCTCCCTCCTCCCTTGTTCTCAGTTTTCTTTTGTTTTGTATCTTGATTCTTTTCAATAAATATGCTGTAGAGGTACAAACCCTTCCGGTTTTCTAAAAAAAAATAACTACAATGACGACAACACGATGCGGTGAGATAATATATTGTAGTTGGAGCAGCGTCGTCGTTAGCACCATGTCCCAATCTGTAGCCCCCGATTAGAACAAAATCAAATACGCACCTCACATATAGCCACAATAAAGATAATGTCAAAAGACAAATACTTAATATATAACGTATTTAGCATAAAAGATATAACATTAATTAGATAACAAACAGTGGATGGACAACTCCAATCTTTAGGTGAAGACTTAGAGACAACTGACTGGTTGATTATGAGCCTCACTCTTCCAGACTAGCGATCTAGTATCTATTCAGGATTTTTATCCAAGTAATAAAAATAAACAAGCATAAGTATATCTCATACTTAACATGGGGTTCATGAGGCTCAAATAGGTAAGACACAGATTTGATTGCATGTGAGTAGCATCAAGTTGTTGATATCCCAGAGTAAAGACATGATCAGGTAAAATGAATAACGAACAACATAAACAACATAATCATTAGTGATCACCTATTCCATAAATGTTCTAAGGCCCCTCATCACCGTGATCACGACTGATATATCAATTTTATACTGTGCAAAAGTTATACACTTTTACTGTGAGTTGTGATTCTCATATGTCTAGGATCATGACTCCCCAAAACACTACTAAGGTGCAAGTAACAAGACAAACAATACACATGCTTCTTTCTAGTTGCTTATACTATTTATTAGCCACGGACCCTGAATCTTTTTTTATAAAATGCTCGGCCTGGTGGGTCTCAGGCCACCACTGTTATCAAGATGGGCCTTGACCTGCTAGTGTTTTGTACTGGATAACAGGCCTTGTGCGCTTTTTCTAGGCCCAACGAGGAATTGAGCTCAAAGAGTCTTGGTCAGGCTGTGTCAATCCCTTCTTGAGTAGGTTTGGCATATATTGTTGTTGGTCTCAGGCTGTACGAGACGGATGGATGAGCAGGCTGGCCAAGAATGATAACGCACACGGACGTCAACTTCCCTTGTTTAATCAGCAAAGCATATCAAAACGTGCATGTGTGCACCCCTTTTCTCTGGGAATGACTTGTGCGTGTTGTTTAATAAGCAAAACATGTACGATGCGTGCATGTGCACAACAATCCTTTTGTTTGAATTGGAATCTAAGAACATCTCCACAAATTTGGTATAATTTACTTACTAAACTAATAGATCTTAATAAAAGAAATAGCAACTTTAAATTTTATTCTTCTCCAACAATAACCTATAATTGCTTTCTAAAATTTAAAATTTATAGTAGAATTCATATCTATTTGTTGTTTTTTGGTTCACTAGAGTAGATCATATCTTTTACTAGAGAGATAGAGAGTTTTCTCTACTTTGCAAACTTATGAATTAAGGAGGATATTTGAAAACTTTTTATTTTTAAGTGCCTCTTTTAGCAAACTGTTAGAGAAGACTTTTTTCTCTTTTTGTTAAAAAGATCGAGATAGGAAGTTATTTTAGTAAACTCCTGAAGATGTGATATATACTTTGCTTGCCATAATAGAATCAAGGCTCCTTTTGAAGCTTTCACATTAACTGACATGGGCTATCAAAAGGATGAATTATTAACGTTCTCTAAAAAAACCACAAAAAACTTGATATTTAATTTGGTAAATCCAAATCCCTGTTAATAATAATGACTGTCCGTCGTCCAAAAAGTTAGCCGCTATCGTCAGTCCACTTCTGGCTTAGTAAAAGTATCCCTGCCAGCATAAATTCATTTGAACTCTACAATATAGTATTACTATTTTTGAAGATTTCGAAACCTCATAAAAACTAGAGGATGTTGGACTTCCTCTAGTTTTTGACGCCCAGTGGCCCAGGCAGTCCAAGAAAATAACAAAGTTGTCCAGACATGCTCTGCATGCAGCCAGTGGCGAAGCTAGAGCAAATTGGAGGGTGGTGCACTTGCCTTGTGGGTGCATACACTTGTGCTATACGTGGTGTATATATGGTGAAATTTTAGAAAAAAACCACAATTTTTCCAAAATTTGGGTGGTGCATTTGCACCCACTAGCTTATAGCTAGCTTCGCCCCTGCATGCAGCGTGCACTTTACGAGCTGGGGTGTCATGTTTGCTTCACAAACACTTTTGATCCCTCCAAAGTGCGACCATGGCTGCATCAGGAGCTTTTTAGTTATTTGCCACTACATGCCATCGTTATTGATGAGTTCTTGCAGATTTGCTATTCCTGGTCCACATATCAGTGACTCATATGATCCCACATATCATTGATCTATACAGGATTGGCACACTCAAGGGTGACAAATAAATAAAAAATCCCCGCATCAGGAACGCCGTCAAGATGCCTGTACGGATTTTAAGTAGATGTGTAGATGCATATTCAGATTACTGTAGATGTATGGATGCAAAACCATAGCTGCATTATATTCTCTTCGACTACTAAAGGTGAGAGCTAGAGCCGCAGCTATACAGTAGCCACGTCAAGCATAACGGAGAACACCCCTCATGTTTTTTGCCTATTCCTACGTCTACTAGTAGGGATGAAAATGAAATGGACACTAATATATTTCAGATATTAAGTATATTTCTTTTCGGCAATAGATTTGAAAGAACAATGTCATTATGCAATTAATCGAGAAATTAAGAGTGTATAGATAGAGAATTTCCAATGGATGTAGTCAGATATTACATGATTTTCTTGTTATTACGAATCTAGAATCAGATAGAGAATAATAATAAGAAACATATTTGGATACATTCATTTTAGCATCCATATCAGAAAGATCTAAGTTTTGTTGGGTACAAATTTGGACAAAATGAATAATTGAACTTCCATCCCACCACCCCTATTCACAAGATGGAGGTTGTGGATCGACGAACAAACAAGTTCATATGATGACCAAAAGTAACCTATCTTGAAAAGGGGCTTCCCTTGTTTAATCAGCAAAGCATATCAAGACGTGCATGTGCGCGCGCCCTTTTCCTCTCATTCTCTAGGAATCTACACATTGCGTTGTTTAATCAGCAAAGCATGTACACAACCTTTTTGTTTGAATTAGTAACGTCGATGTTTAAGCTTTACCAGTAGGTGTGAAAAATGTAACAGATATATTTCAAATATCAAGTATATTTTTTTTTCTTTAATGTGACTTGGACGAACAATATCAATTCTATACTTTATCTATAAAGAAACAAAATTTCAATCTGCCACCTTGTTTCTGTCTGCCAAGTTTCGGAATCGGCCAGCCTTGGCTCCGAATCGGCCCGTCAGCGTTGGAAAGAGAAAAAAGGAATATAAACTTTTTTAGGGTTTCCAATGCAAAATCTTCTGATTATTTGATTATTGACAATACAGATCACAATATGTTGAGAATGACAAAAGTATAGAGGCCTAGATGTAAAGTGTTTATCCTATTAGTTTACTTTTCTTTTGTTTTTTAAATCAGCTGAAATTTGATAAATGTGTAGAAAAATTTAAAAATTACAAAACAAATTTTGTTCAGCTCCACATATGTAGATTCATGCAGTAAACAAAAAATATCATAAATTTTAGTACATTTTCTTCCTGGAGATGCTTGCCTATGCTTTTAGTGTAAAATTGAAAGTGTAGTTATCTTGCTCTAATTATTATAAAAATTTTATGGTAGCCTATTTAACGTGATGCTTGATTTGTGGTAAAATTTTTAACACCATTCCTGCATATCTCACTAATTTACTAATTTACCTAGATTTATGCTTGCTAAATAATTTACAATCAATTTAAGTATGTAAAAATAAAAAAAATACTTTCACTACCTTTGCACGATGTGTTGTTATGTCATATGAACACTTCATAAGTCCATGTATTCATAATCTACATACATTTAACTGATATATCATATTTCATAGGAATCCTATAAATAAAAAAATAAAGCTAGCAACAAACTTAGTTTAGATCCATGATTTCCGGAATCGGCCAACATTACTTAGTAATGAAGACAATATTAAAATAAACTTAATATCTATTATTTAATACAAAATTTTATATAATTTAGTCATTAATCATTTATCATAGAATTGAGTTAACTATTAAACAGTTCCATGATGTGCATAATCTTCTCGGATGCGGATATATACGGTCAGATATGACATGATTCTTTTTAATATGAATCTAGAATAGAGAGAAACAACAAAAACATATTTGGATTTATTCATTTTAACATCAATACCAGAAACAGATACAAATATGTATATCTATATTTAGGCTTAAATATACCATAATACGAATTCGGACAAAATGAATACTGAATAACCATTTTCACCCCTATTCACGAGATGAACCAATATATAACCAGAACCCGGACGGAAGTAAGTAATGGATCGACGAACAAACAAGTTCATTTGATGACTAAAAGTAACGACCTATGTTGAAAGGGGACTTGCCCGGCCTGTTTAATCAGCAAACCATATAAAATCATGTGTACGCACCCTAGGAATCTACACTTGACTTGCGTTGTTTAATCAGCAAAGCGTGCATGTGCACAACCTTTTTTGTTTGAATTGGAATCTAATTCTTGGTTGCCTTGTGATATTATAATCAAGAGGATCCTTTTTGAAGCTTCCACATTAACTGACATGGGCTGTATCAAAAAGATATATAAATTCTAAACGTTCTTTTAACAAATGCAAACATGTTTCTATTAATTTGGTAAATCAAAATCCTTGTTAATAATCATGGGCGTCTTGCAAAAAGTTAGCCGCTTCAGGTTTGACCATTGTTCAATGGCTAGGGTCCCTAGTGTAACTCTTATGATTTTTTTTCCTTTCCTTTTTTTATCTTGAACTTGTGGGGTTGAGACCACTTTTGTTTTTTAATTAATATATAGGGGTTAACCCCTCCTATTATCATAAAAAAATTGTCAAAACACGGGATTTTTTTCTCTGTGTCTACGTTTTCCTGTGAAAAATGAACTGAATTTTGTGAAACTATGGAATTCCTGTGAAAGTCCTACATTCCAAAGGAATCCTAAATTGGGACAAACTATAAATTCCAAGCTACCACATCAGTCCCCTTCTGGCTTAGTAAAGTATCCCTTTTTCTCTGGGAATCTACACTTGACTTGCGTTGTTTATATCAACAAAGCATGTACGATACGTGCATGAGTGCACAACCCCTTTTGGTTGAATTGGAATCTAATTCTTGGTATATACTTGCCTTGCGATATATATATATGATAATCAAGGCACCTTTGAAGCTTCCACATTAACTGACATGCTGTAACAGAAAGATGAATTCTAAACACATCCTATATATTGAGAAACACAAAGATCTTGGCAAATTCAAACTTTATACTCTCTTCGAATTTATATGTTTCATCCTTTTTCCTCGTGCACATCGCGAAGATTCAGGTTAATATAAGGCTCCTTTGGAGCGTCCAATTACGGTAATATATTAATGCTATTTATAATTAGATCATTTTATAGAAATAGTGAGGCTAAGTAGATAGACTACAAAATGGTTTTTATGAGATTTTGTAGGACCTATATATATAATATACTTTTACAGCACAGCAAAGGGTTAACATGCATGGAGAGAGGCTCCGAAACAAGGAAGTGTCCAGTGAACAGTGTGGCCTATATATAGCCAGCCACGCACGCTCGATCGACATGCTTCCAGACATCCATTCCATCGTCATCTAGTTTGCAGTCGCTGTGTGTTGCTAGCTAGTTGGTTCGCAGTCGCAGCCAGGTCCAGGTGGTCGTAGGCAGCTAGCAAGATGGATATGGTCGGCGGCAGTGCCCAGAGCGCCGTGGACTCGCTCCTCGGCCGCCTCTCGTCGGTGTTGGTGGAGGAGGCGCAGCTGCTGCGCAACGTGCACGGCGACATGCAGTTCATCAAGCGCGAGATGGAGAGCATGAACGGCTTCCTCCAGGACGCGACCGACGACGGCCACGGCGGCGGCGGCGTCAGCAACCAGGTCCGGGCGTGGAGGAGGCAGGTCCACGAGCTCGCCTTCGACTCCCAGAGCTGCGTCGACCGCTACGTCCACACGTTCGGCGCGAGCCACCCCGCCGCGGGGGCCGGCCTGCTCGCATCCTTCGGCCGGGTGCCGGAGCTGGTGCGGACGCTGCCCACCCGCCACCGCATCGCGACGGAGATCCGGGAGCTCAAGGACCGGGCGCTCGAGGTGGGCGAGCGCCGCCAGAGGTACGGCGTCGTTACGCCGGTGCCCAAGGTGGTGGAAGCCAGCAGCACTGCGGTGGCTCGTCGGCGTGCTGCCATCGCCAACCAGGAGGCCGAGGACGCGCGGAAGCGCGCCGCCCTGGACAGCGCCCGCGCGCTGTTCGACGACGACGAGCGTGCCAAGGAGCTGGTGGCGTGGATGATGGGGGCGCCTCCGGCCGTTCCACGCGGCAGGCTCCGGCGGAACCAGCTTGTTACCGCCGGCCAGCTGATAAAGAAGCTGTTCACCGGCGGTGGCGGGTCCAACGACGCCTACGATCTGATGATGGAGGTGATGAAGCTGGTCCGGGGACTCTCCGACAGCGACAACCCGGAGAACGTGGTGGAGGGCGCAGGCTACCTCAGGGAAGCTATGCAGGAGGTGGACAAGCAGGAAGTGAAGGTGATGGCGAGCTGGCTGCTGGACATGCTGCTGGGCCGTGCTGACATGCCTCAGGAGAAAGACAAGGATAGAGCTGGTGTTGGACAGGAGCTGTTAGCGGATGTGGTCAGGGCAGTGCATGCTCCAATCGAGAAGTTCTTAGAGCACACCGAAGCATTGGCAAACCTTTCATTTTCATGGAGTGATCCGATCAAGCCTATAAATGACTTGAGGGATGCTATACATGACCTGATGGATGTGTTCATCGCGCTGAGAGGGCCAATACTGAGGTTCTTAGGCATTTCCAAGCAGGAGGAGAAAGAGAAGGAGAAGGATGGCGATGGCTCGTCGTCGTCGGCTCGATCTCGACGACATGGCAGCGCAGGTCTAGCTGCAAATGAGAACCTGCTGGAGATGATGAAGAATGCAAAAGAGCCGATGGAGGTGGCCAGGGCTGAGGCGAGGTACGTCGTGGCACGCTTCTTCTGGCTGTGCCACGTGTTGTACCTCTCGAAGAGACAAGATAAGCCGGTACCCAAAGTCATCGCCATTGTAACACCGCCTGTTGAGGAAACGAGCGGTGGTGACGATGGGCCAGAGGAGGTACCTGAAGACACTCATGCCACAGAGCTCGCAAGGAAGGTCTACAACCATCCAAGCGCGAGCAACTATTTCAGCACCAAGGTGTGGGTGGACGCCAAGCAAAACCCGGATCTCAAGGACATGCTCTTGTCCATTCTCCACCAAGTGCAGCCTCAGCAGCAGCAGCAGCAACAACAGCAAGACAAGCAGCAGCAGCAGCAGCAAGACAAGCAGCAAGACAAGCAGCAGCAGCAACAGCAAGACAAGCAGCAGCAGCAGCAGAAGCAAGACAAGCAGCAGCAGAAGCAGCAGCAAGACAAGCAGCAGCAGCAGCAGCAGAAACAAGACAAGCAGAAGCAGAAGCAGCAGCAAGACAAGCAGCAGCAGCAAGACAAGAAGCAGCAGCAGAAGCAAGACAAGCAGCAGCAGCAGCAATCAGATTCGGGTTCAGGTGCCAATCCCGGCGCCGATCTTTCCGGCAGCGGTGATCATCAAGATGTGAAGCCGACGACGGACTGGAGCGAGGAGAAGCTGAAGGCCGAGATCGCAAATTGTCTCAAGGGCAAAAGGTTCTTGATCGTGCTCGCCGATGCCGAGGACGACAACTCATGGCAGGACATAACCTCTGGGCTGCCGGACCACGGCGACAGTGCCGTCATTATAACCCCAAGGATAAGGTACCTGGCCCAGTTTCATGGGTGGTACACGGCTAGCTGGTTCTTCCTGGTCACAGGTGCCTCCTCCCGGTACAATGTACACTTCTGCTCCAACCTTGTTGGCATTGGCAAGCTGGCCGCTCAGCTGGTCGGCAGTGACCAGCTTCCGGCCGATATCAGTGCAATCCTCAAGAAATGCCTCTGGGACTCCTTCGCCACCAAGATGTTCCTCCATGCCCTGTATGTCAACCCCAATCGAAGTGATGGCGAACTGGAGAGGTTGATGTTTGGCCTGAGGTATGCTAGCAGTGTGAGCAATGCCAGGCGCATGGTACAGTTCTGCTACGATGACCTGCCAAGGCAGTTCCAGAGCTGCCTCCTGAACCTATCCATTTTTCCTCGAGAAGACGAAGAAGGCAAAGGCGAGAGGATAATGAAGCTCAAGAGGACAAGCCTAGTCCGGCGGTGGGCGGCTGAAAACTTCGTCAGTGGCAGAGATGGGCTGGCTGCCGTGGATGAAGCCGACCGCTGCTTCGACGCGCTCGTCGCTCGAGGCCTCCTTGATCCTGCCGACATTGGGCCGGCGGGCAAAGTCAAGACCTGCACCCTGGATCCCCGTGTCCTCTCCTTCATCACCAAGATGGCCAGCAGCGATGCTATCATCACCGACGGCAGGGATCTCCCACCCAACATGGCTCACCACCTTTCCACCAGCAGTGTAGTCCTGCAACGACTGATGGAGGACCAGTCTGCTGCCAATTCCAACACCTGCTTCGGCATGATCCATGGCCGCCGCCGACGCCGACACACTACTAGTCGCCCGTCGGCCGCTGACGCCGGAGACGATGCAGTGGTAACTTTCCTCACCTCGTTGCCGGCATCTTCCGATCAGCTGGGGTTGGTCAAGTTGCTCGACCTAGAAGGCTGCAAAGGACTGACGAAGCGGCGCCTCAAGAAGATCTGCAACAAGATTTTCCAGCTCAAGTACCTCAGCCTAAGGAACACGGATGCAGCCGAGCTGCCCAAGGAAATCAACAGGCTCCGGTACCTGGAGACACTTGACATCAGGGAAACCGCTATAAGGTCATTCCCTGCAAACACCATCGCCCTCCCGAAGCTGATGCATCTCCTTGCTGGCCGCATTGGAGCTACAGGTCATGAGAAGAGTTCGTCTGAAGGCATCAGATCATCGGACAAGCAATTTTCCGCAGTGCAGCTGCCTACCGGTATCGGTAGCATGACAAACATGCAGGTGCTGTCCCATGTTGAGGTCTCAAAGGATGACGAGGATGAGTTCAGAAATGTTGGCCGGAAGCTGCAGTTGAGGAAGCTGGGTGTGGTTGTCCGCGGCGAGCAACCTATCTTAGCTTTGCTTCGGGTTGTCGGGATGCTGCATGAAAGCCTATGCTCACTGTCGGTCCATCTTCATCCGGCAGAGCGTAGTGAGGGTGATGCTCGGGGAAAAGCTGAAGTAGCGAATGATGGTGGTGGTCATGCTTTCACCATCAACACAACCGAGATACCCAAATCTCTGGAAAGCCTCAACATCAACGGCAAGATAAGTGAGCTGCCCACTTGGGTTAGACAGCTTCATCGACTTACCAAGATAACCCTGTGCCGTACCAGCTTGAGAGGAGAAGATGTACACAGGCTGGGTGAGCTTGCCAACTTGCGCTGCATCAGGCTCTTGCATCAGTCATATGCCGAACAGAAGCTCACTTTCAGCACGAGAGAATTCAGGAAATTGGAGCTCCTTGTCATCGAGGACTTGGGAATATCTGACGTGAACTTTGCTGAGAATGCAGCTCCCAATCTCAAGAAGATAGACTGGAGTTTCACCAGAAAGGACATTACTCTGTCTGGAATCAAAAAGTTATCCAACCTAAAGGAGGTTCATCTCAATGGCCACTGTGATGACAACACCCTGAGTAAGATTAAACAGGACCTCAATGAGAATTCAAACCTCCCAAAACTTTCTGTCAGATCTATGAGCTAGCTACCTTGCTAGGCCAACGCTGATGTTGCTACTACCGCTGCTGCCGCCACCGCTGCTTCGGCTGCAGGTACTGCAGTTCAACCAATACCTATATCCTGACGCTCCGAAGGAGAGACTATTTATATATGTACATTTGCTAATTCGCTTTGTGCTTGTGGACTTACTGCTCTGAAGATTTATCCATGTGTGTGCGTGAGTGGTTACTTGTGTGTGTGTGTGTGCGCGCACCAGTTGTTCTGAGTGCGTACTGTGTAGTGACTTTGTGTTGTTCATGGTTATGTACTTATGTCTAGTGCTCAGGAGAATTTGGATGTGCGGGACTAATAAAAAATTATGTGTATTAAATTTCATGTGTTTTTCTCACTGTTTCTTTTCTAACATAATAGGTGTTGTAGATATTATGTACTCCCTCCATCCCAAATTGTAAGTCGTTTGACTTTTTTTACCTCAAGTTTGACCACTCGTCTTATTCAAAAAATTTGTGCAAATATAGTCAAATTTAAGTCATTCTTGAAGAACTTTTATTAATAAACCAATAC
>Ga0182004_10003350_pt1 | contig 12760 bp, 7 predicted proteins | sample Sormic07211540_1_FD_120479 | JGI IMG/M metagenome (GOLD analysis project Ga0182004, IMG submission 120479) | Endophyte microbial communities from Sorghum bicolor roots, Mead, Nebraska, USA - 072115-40_1 MetaG | ecosystem: Host-associated > Plants > Roots > Unclassified | place: USA: Nebraska... | reverse complement strand
TATTATTTTCGTCTATATTTAATACTCCATGTATACGTCTAAAGATTCGATGTGACGAAAAATCTTGAAAAATTTTAGGTTTTAGGATGAAAGTAAACAAGGCTTAAGCCGTAGCCGCTGCCACCTTAAGCCTTGTTTAGTTCCCAAAACTTTTTAAGATTTCTCGTCACATCGAATCTTGTGTCACATGCATGAAACACTAAATATAGATAAAAAAATAACTAATTGTACAATTTACCTGTAATTTACGAGACGAATCTTTTGAGCCTAGTTAAACTATAATTAGATAATAATTGTTAAATAAAAACGAAAATAATACAGTAGCCGAACCTAACATTTCTCGCGAACTAAACAAGGCATTATATAGCTGCAAGTACTCATTATGTGAAAAGGTGCAGCCAACATCTGTTCAAGTGTCATCTGCTTTATCTACGAGATATATAGCTGCAGCCAACATCTACCAATGGAGTACTAATAAACGCTACTCTATCTACGAGATACTAGCTGCAGCCAACATCTGTTCAAGTGTCATCTGCTTTGATCCGCCGGATTGATGCTGCGAGTTGGACTTCCGGCCCCCATTCTCGTCTGCGGGGCTGCCGGCTGCGAGAGTAGATTCGATTCGCCGTGCAATGATGCTCCCGTCTCCTGTCTCCGGCGCGACGCGTGGCATCAGGCGCCGCTCATCGGCGGTGCAGCCCGGACCCCATTGGTCAGCGCGGAGGGCGACAAAACAGTGGGCAACAGCTAGCCGTCAGCCAGCGTCCGCCGGCCTCGAGGAACCCTGGGCCCGGACGGTGCCGCCGCCGGTTTCTGCTCCTTCCGCGGTTCGATTCAGGTTTGTCGCCTCTCTCTCACACACACACACGGAAACACAGCCGACGTTTCCTTTTAATCCGAGCGCGCGGCTACGACTCCTCAGTCTCTACCGAGGAAGAATCCGACGGGGAACGGAAGAAGAAGCTGGCAGTGCGCAACCATCAGCACAGGATAAGCCAGCGGCCTGATCAACGCCGATCTGAGCCCTCGCTGCCGGATTGCTGGTGACCTCTTCAACTCTCTGGTGTTTTTGCATCAGCGCGGTTACCGTGTTGTGTGTATGGCTCCGTGATCTCCGCGCACTTTTTTTTTTGTTTACCGGGCTCTTGTTCGATTTAGCTTACTATTAGCTGTATTAGCGGGGCTAATAGGAGTAGCTAATTGTTAGCTGAGTGGTAGATAAGACATTAGTTGGTTTATTAGGTGAGGATTCTTAGCTAACTTTTAGCAGCTAACTATTAACTATGGGATCAAACAGGCCCTAAGGTGGTCAGGCTGGGGGGACGATTGTTAGGTTTGGGGTTTCAGTCAGCCAATAAACGAAGTCTTAAACTACAACTGGAAAGGACGCACAGATTCCAAGTCCCCTCCTATTTTTTAGGACCAGTCCAGCAGTCCTTTTATTTAAACCTGATACGATGTCGTTTTGCTTGTTCTTTACTTTCCTCAAGCAAAAGGTATTGTGGTTCTTTATTATAAGTAGTCCAGATTCTAAAAGGTTAATATATATCATTATGTGGAAAAGAAGTTTCATATATATGAGTAGTGATACCACCAAAGATCAAATTTGTGTGTGTATCAAGCTTTTTGTTCAGTTCTATCTCATCACTGTTCTCATATCAGTTGGGGTATCATTTATCACAACCTCTCTTCTTACTAATTTTCAGGTTAACAAAGTATGAGCGATTCAGAGTGTGCAGGAGCACCTCAACTTAAGGTCTCTCCAAAGTCGAATCGCTGTATTGAATAGTTTTGCGATGCAATGAATTGCTGTGTCCTCTGACTCTGTTGGTTTTGGACTTGACAGGGGAAGTACTTTGGTTTGCTCGTCTGCTTTCTATTGGGGAATGGATGCCTCTTCGCATGGAACAGTATGCTTACAATAGAAGATTACTATGTCTACCTCTTCCCTGTATGTTCTTCCTTTACAATTACAGTATATATGATTTTTATTGTTTATGCTCAGTTTCAAGTGCGCACTGGGTAACTATATATGTTCTATAACTTATCACCGTCATTTATGGTTTACAGCTTTAATATTGCTTTATTTATGTATTTTGAACTAATGGCACACGAAGCTAGAGAAATCCAATGATAATGTCCTGTCATTACAATCTGTGATATTGATGAGGCAAAGGGACTTGCAAGTTTGTTGAATGGGTGGAAGATTTCCCGAGTAAAGAGAGATGGCAATCAAGTAGCAAATTCTTTAGCTGGGTTAGCTAGACAATGTAAACGGTCTACGGCTTGGCTGGGTAGAGTAAATGTGCTCAGTCCCATATCAATGCCGTTGTAACCTTGTAAATGGTCTACGGCTTGGCTGGGTAGAGTTCCTGAACCAGTCCCATATCAATGCCGATTGTAACCTCGTGCCTGTCTAGTTAATGAAAATCTCTCTTTACTCGCAAAAAAAAAAAAAAAAACTGTGATGACTGATACTATATGTCCAAATAACTATTGCAGAAGAACCACCCAACCAGAGTTCTCACGCTGGTATATCAGCCTTTTGCCCTGGGAGTTACAGCTCTTCTAGCATACCACGAAGCAAAAATCAACACCAGGCTTCGGAATCTGACAGGATACACAATTTACTTCTTAAGTTCTTTTGCAATAATAATTGTAAGTGAATACCTATCTCTGAGGCAAATAGAGACCGTTCATAAACTATATTCCTTTAGCATGACTATTGCGCCAGTACTAGTATATATGTTTTTTCCCCTGAAAGATAGTATTAGCTAGTATGTTTCCCATTTGATATATTGCATAAGTGGTATATAAAACATGGTTATTTTATACAGTGCTATATATAGTGTGGTTATTGGACAAGTGATATCAACCTCATACCGTTATGTTTTGCATATTAGCTGGATGTGGCCACTAAAGGGCGAGGTGGGTTTGGAGCCTTCGTTGGCATATGCGTAACAAGTGCAGCATTCGGGATAGCAGATGCTCATGCTCAAGGTGGTATGATTGGTGACCTATCCTTGATGTGCCCAGAGTTCATTCAGGTGACTGTTTCCAATGATTTTTGCTGTACTGTGTTGACTGATAGAAATATCTCAGTGCCTATAGCTGGCTGCTCTTATGTACCCATCTATGTTTTGGTTTGCAGTCCTACTTGTCAGGTTTGGCTGCATCAGGAGCAATTACATCAGCTTTGCGTCTGATTACAAAAGCAGCTTTTGAGAACTCACAAGATGGTTTGCGAAAAGGAGCGAGTATGTCCCGATCTTTTTGACATATGTGAATCAATAAGTTTGTCTTAAATTTTATCTTATGCATTTGCAAAAACTAACAAAGTAGATAACCATATTATCAATGCTCTGTGTAATTTATCTTGTTAATTAGTACAGTAACAAGAATGCTACACGTCCTCTCATCTAAAAGAAACACAACCAGAAAAGTGAACATAAAATAAATTAACATTCTTCTTTTTCACCTCAGCTAGCGCAGTTATTTTGTCTAACCAAATACTTTGAACTACTTCGTCCTTATGCAGTGCTATTCTTTTCGATATCATGCTTCAATGAGCTATTATGTGTTCTTCTGTACACATTTGTCTTCCCCACATTGCCTATTGTCAAATTTTATCGCTTGAAGGCAGCTTCCGAAGGTAGCAAAACTGTTGCTGGTGACCTAGCTGCTGCAGGAGTCCCAATTCAACATGAAGAGCAAGTTTGTCTCATACTGACCGTTACATATTCTTAACTTTACCGATCGATAATCCATGGAAATATAGCATATGCTACTTTATGCAGGCTATGGAGGATCCCAAACAATATGTGCGATTAAGCACCAAACTACTGTTTCTGCAAAACGTTGATTACGCGCTTGATATCTTTCTGACATATGTCTTGACTCTATCTATCTTCCCTGGATTCCTATCTGAAGACACCGGATCACACGGCCTAGGGACTTGGTAAGATTTTTTTTTCATGTTTTTCCTTTTTACTGACGCATGGTGACTAGCTCCTGTACAATTGGCATAATCTAGTGTTCCACATGAATTTTTTCCCCTCTGCTGTGTACTTTTCAGGTATGCACTTGTTTTGATTACAATGTTTAACGCGTGGGATCTCATAGGCAGATATGTACCCATTATTGTCAAGCTGAAATCTCGAAAATGTATCATGGCAGCAACCCTCGCACGCTTTCTACTCATTCCTGCATTCTATTTTACTGCAAAGTACGGCGCACAAGGGTACATGATCTTTTTGACATCCTTCTTGGGGTTGAGCAACGGGTATCTAACCGTATGTATCCTTACAGAGGCACCCAAAGGATACAATGTAAGTTTTCCTCTGTTATATATTTCATGCTATTGTCAAATTTAGATAGACAAATTGATTTTTGTCATTGCAAACTTTTGTTCAGGGGCCAGAGCAAAATGCGCTGGGGAATGTTCTTGTTGTTTTCCTCATGATTGGACTGTTTTCTGGTGTTGTGCTCGATTGGTTATGGCTGATAGGGAAAGGTTGGTGATAACTAAAGTCACCTCATAAAGGGTGTTACTCTTTTGCTAAGTGTATCCTGTTGGTACATCGATGGAAAAAATAATAATAAATCCGATTTGCTGATTTTCTTGCTATCTGTTAGTCTGGAAATGGTTTATCTTTTTGGAGTTGTTATTAAGTGATAGTCCAAAGGATGCAGTGGTAGACTGGTAGGATACTGAAACTAGCTCCAAGCGTCGTCACGTCTTCAACAAAATTTTGCATGGTCTTTTTTTAGGGGACAATAGCAGGTGCTCTGCCTTTTCACTATAGGAGGAAACATCAAATGATCACAATGCTGAGGCTTCCATAAGTTCCATGTCGAATAGGTGATGGTTTGAGTCCCGTGGTCTGAACTGTCTGATGAAGGAGTTCCCATTAGTTCAGACCACCGTGTCTGCAGGTTATTGACTAGTGATCGCACTTGGAGGTCTTGGTAGCCTAACGAGCACGTGCATCTATCTGTGAAAGGCTTGCCTCGATTTTTCCCTTCCCAAGATCCCACTCATGTGGGAGCCTCCAGCATATTTATGCCCGTTTGGAAGACTGACGGCAGAAATTGTTTTCAGCTATGCTTCGGTCATCAGGTATTCAGCATTCAGGGCCTTGTTTAGTTTTTTTTTTTTTGCAAAATGGACACTGTAATATTTTTGTTTGTATTTGATAAATGTTGTCCAATCATAGATTAACTAGGCTCGAAAGATTCATCTCGCAAATTACAGTGTGTAGTTAGTTATTTTTTATTTATATTTAATGCTCCATGTATGTATTGCAAGATTCGATGTCACAAAGAATCTGAAAAAATTTACAATTTTTTTTGAAAACTAAAGAAGGCCCAGGTGTGTGTTTCCCTAACAAACTATTGAGCACACTGTCAGTGTCAGCTTCAGAGTCACAGCCACATATATGTGGAGTACACGGGACTTCAAGGTCGCGTTTAGGGATGAATTTCATGTCTTGTTAATTCTCAAAAAATTTCAATCACATCTCACTAGTATATAGATGCTCTAAACCGATGGGAGCAAAAAAATTTTACAGGCAGTTTTAATTATCATGCGCCTGTGTTGTAAAATTGTACGGTTGGAATTAAAAACCGCCTGTGTAAATAGGTCAGGACAGGCGGTTATTATAAAAAAATCGTCTGTGTTAATAAACCTTTACACAAGCGGTTGGCATAACTGAACCACCTGTGTAAATGGTCCATTAACACAGGCGGTTCAGTTATGTGAACCGATTTTGCTATTTTTTCTATAAATACCCAGCAGCACCCTTCTTCCTTCTCGGGCTGAACTGTAGCTCCGAGCCACCTTCCATCAGAGCCCATCTTGGAGGTCCAGATTTTCCAAAATACAAGGAGAGAGGTTTTGATCTGTATTTCTTGGATGGAGGTGACTAAGAAAGGTTAGTTGATGTCTTTAATGCCTTTTTTTGTGTCCTCTTACTCAATTTGAGCTACCTTTTGGATCTAGGGTTTTACCAGAAGGAGATAGTAGACTAGCTAGGTATGCAATATTTGCTCAAATGAGGTTGCTTAAGATGGTTAGATGATTGTCTCTCATGTCTCCATTTCTATGTGTTTCTTCTTTAATTAGTGAATCCAAGAAATATATATGTAGTGGTTTCCATGAATGGTGTTTCCATACTTAGGAAGAGAGAGAAAGATACGTTTTTTTAGTTTTTTAAATTATATTGTTTAAGATATTATTTTTTATGTAAATTTGATTTAATTATGCAATATGTATTTTTTATGTATGGGGTTGTTTAAGATGGTGAAATGATGCCTCTCCTCTCACCATTTTCATATTTTCTTCTCAAATTTATTTTAGTGAAATCAAGATACCGTTATACATGGGCGGATGTATGTTCATGGCAAAAGGTGCGGCCGCACCTACGAAAAATTAGAAAACAGTGATTATATTCATTTTTTTACGATATACGCATCCATATATACAATAAATATGCCCACAAGGCTAACGCACCCTCTTTAAATTTTCTTTAGCTCCCACTGCCGTTATACATACAAACTCTAATGATGAACACATGCAACATGAGAACATTTGTCCCCATTTCGCCGATTGTGAGCGTGCAACAATTGCTTGTAGCTGAATTCCTGCAGCAACACTTATTTTGTTGGCTTGCTAGTTGGAATCTATGCGCGCATGATGCTGCCAACAAATGCTTGATTCCGATCCGTTGGTGAATGGTATACTTCTCTTTCCTTTTTGTTTGGATCGCGGTAAACACTACACTACTATATATCTCTTCTCTCTGGGTCCGGGTGTCCCTGTTACGTTTTAAGCATGTACAGATGTTTGCCACGCGCTGATTCCAACCAACCGATCGAGGCAACCATCCCCCGCGGCATCGTCTATAGCTAGAAAAATCACAGCGCAGCACGCTACGTGAAGATGCCGCTTTGTCCGCTTCATCTTCGCGGCAGCCCGCCGATCCCAATCGCTGCAGCATACATTACACGTCTACACGGCGCCACAGTATATATATGGCGCTTGCACCAACTACTACCAAACGACTACTAGCGCACAATCAATGGCGGCCTCAGTGGGCGTTGCGCTCCTGGTCGCCTTCCTCACGCCGGTCGTCGTTTACTTGCTCACAAGGCACCCCAACAAGAAGCCGTTGCCGGGCAACCTGCCGCCGGGCTCACTGGGCCTGCCGATGATCGGGCAGAGCCTGGGCCTGCTGCGCGCGATGCGGAGCAACACCGGCGAGCGGTGGCTGCGAGACCGGGTCGACCGGTACGGCCCCGTGTCGAAGCTGTCCCTGTTCGGCGTCCCGACGGTGTTCGTGACGGGCCCCGCCGCCAACAAGCTGGTGTTCGCGAGCGACGCGCTGGCGCCGAAGCAGCCCCGGTGCCTGCCGCTCATCCTTGGCCGCCGCAACATCCTCGAGCTCGTCGGCGACGACTACCGCCGCGTCCGCGGCGCCATGATGCAGTTCCTCAAGCCGGACATGCTGCGGCGGTACGTGGGCACGATCGACGCCGAGGTGGCGCGCCACCTGGAGGGGCGGTGGGCGGGGCGCCGCACCGTCGCCGTGCTGCCGCTGATGAAGCTGCTCACGTTCGACATCATCGCGACGCTGCTGTTCGGCCTCGAGCGCGGCGCCGTCAGGGAGCGGCTCGCCGCGGCGTTCGCGGACATGCTGGAGGGGATGTGGTCCGTGCCGCTGGACCTGCCCTTCACGACGTTCCGCAAGAGCCTCAGGGCGAGCGCGCGGGCGCGGCGGGTGCTCGAGGCCACGCTCGCCGAGAAGAGGGCCAGGCTGGAGCGCGGCGAGGCGTCGCCCGCGGACGACCTCGTGAGCTGCCTCGCTAGCCTGCGCGCCGAGGCCGAGGGCGACGGCGGCGAGCGGCTGCTGACGGACGAGGAGATCGTGGATAACGCCATGGTCGTCCTCGTCGCCGGCCACGACACGTCGTCCGTGCTCATGACCTTCATGATCCGCCACCTCGCAGGCGATCCCGCAACCCTCGCCGCCATGGTTCAAGGTGATCGTCAAGAAAAGAACCCACAGCCACACAGCTCTCTATTCTATGGCCTATAATAAACAAATCAAATGCTAGTGATCGACCATGGATAGACGTCTCATGCACGCATGCGTAATGTTGCCTCTCGCTCCTGTCTTTCGGCCGCATGTTGCAGAGCACGACGAGATCGCCAAGAACAAGGCCGACGGCGAGGCGCTGACATGGGAGGACCTGCACGGCATGCGGTTCACGTGGCGCGTAGCCCTGGAGACGCTGCGGATGATCCCTCCCATCTTCGGCAGCTTCCGGCGAGCGATGGAGGACATCGAGTTCGACGGCTACTGCATCCCCAAGGGGTGGCAGGTGTTCTGGGCGTCCAGCGTGACGCACATGGACCCCAGCATCTTCCCGGACCCGGACAAGTTCCAGGCGTCCCGGTTCGAGAGCCAGGCACCGCCCTACTCGTTCGTGGCGTTCGGCGCCGGCCAGAGGCTGTGCGCCGGGATCGAGTTCGCCAGGGTGGAGACGCTGGTGACCATGCACCGCCTGCTGAGGCGATTCAGGTGGAGGCTCTGCTGCGAGGACAAGGACAACACATTCGTCAGGGACCCCATGCCGTCGCCGCTGAACGGGCTACCCATCGAGCTCCAGAGCAGAGACATGGCTTCTCCAACTCCAAGCAAGAGCGCGTGCGGACTTTGAACGTGTGGAGCTCAGTGCCTTGATTCCAACCAAGATGTTCGTGGTTCAGGTCACCTGTGTATAGGTCCCAAAATATATAGCTTTAGAATGTTGGGTCGGTTTTTTGTTAAGTAAAAATGTAAAAAAAAAAACTATGGTTTTTACTAGAAGCAAGCTTTTCTTTAGTTTTGGATAAAAAAAAAGGTTTTGATCAAACATGTATCGGTGGATCTCCAGGAGCAGGTTAAGTCAGTCCTCTGCAAATGAGCATTCTCGGTATCTTAATAAGAAAGACCTGAGCAGTAAGGTCTAAACCAAGCTATATTGATTTGTTGCCTTTAACTGAAAGGAGAAAGCTACCTATAGCGTTCTGTTAGACTTTTCTGAAATACGCACTCTGAAACAGAGTCTGAGTCTCTGAGAGTTCCTTTCTGCCATCTGTTCATTGAATGTGCTAAAGGAGAGCCAAGCTAATTGCTCCTGTTCAGCAAGCAAGAATCAGCAGCACTATTGCTGAAGCCCTGATGCACACTGTACATGATCTGCAGACCTCGAAAGCATGTTCACTCCGGATAGAAAAGATGTAAGACAGCTCTCATTTTTTTGTGCGGTTTGAACTGCAGCAGTTGAGAGGCTTATCTACCTTGTAGTGTTATATGAGCGAAGGGGAATGGGAATGAAGCAATGGCATCATCATCAAGCATTCAAGATTTCAAGTGATAGGCGGAAGGGTAAAAGTGGGGATGTAGGTTTGCTATATATATACTACCCTTTTGGTAGAAAGTGGTTAATTTACCTCTATTACTACTAGCAGCAGCTGAAAATGTGCCGCAGATAAATAGTAGAAAATTTTGGGGGAGTTCCATGCAAGCAATAGTGTTTCAACTCTATGAACATATCATTGAATTAATGGGCATCCTCTACTGGGGTCTAGGGGTAGTCCTGCTTCCTCTCGGACCTCAGGCTGGTCCTGAAGTTGTTTGCTGCTCATCTATCTGATATTCTGAATATATCGCTCTATTGCGACACCAACAGAAAAGATTCAGGCTCTGTACATGGATTCCGTAGTCTTGGGGTTCTCAACTGCAGTCTCCAAGGGGCAAGGGCCTGGTGAGGTCATATTTTGTTTCAGCCCAGGAACGTAGTTGAACTGAATCATCTGTTCAAATACAGCAACTTCTGACTTAGACACTGCTAGATGTGGCAGACCCTCACATAGTCCGATCCCTGACCCTCTCACATGCCAAGTATGTCTTGCGACTGAAGGCCTGAAGCAGGCATCTACACACAAACAGCATACAACACTGAAAATTTCTACTTGAACACATTGACATGATTGTCTCATTATCTGTATTTTTTGTGTGAGCGCATGACAACTTTTGTAAAATGAGGAAGCCGTGGATTCTTTGATAGGGGATGCAAAAGTACTCTGTATATTCTACTTGAACACATTGACATACTTCATTTGGTAGCCAATAAAAGAGATGGAAAAAATAATCGAAAGACTAATTCTTAATTATACAAGATGATATTAAAGATTAATATGAGAAGAGGAAAGAACGCAAAAAAAACATTTTGAACAATTAATTAGATTATAGCTAATTGAAGAGGCATATTGTAGGGGGCATAGAAATGTTGGTTGTCCAGTTCCTGTTGGTTTCCAGTAGACTGCTTCTCTAGCGATGTGGTTTTGTTAACCTACTGCAAGCAGTGGAGAATTTACTTTCAGTTTATGCTAATTCATACTCCCGGCTTAAGAAGTTAGAGCAAATTTCTCTGGAGTTTTGAGACAGACTGCACGATGCACCAAACACATGGATCAGTAGTACAGTACTATCTCAAGATCGCAGCATTGTTCTCACGTGCTCAATGTACGGATAAATTTGGCTGATTAACGTGGCTATTTGGGCTGCGCTGCGCTGCACAGCATAGGCGCTCGGTGCAGCCCGATTAAGGCCCGCTGCACAGCCCATGAGCTAACCATGAGGACATACCGCGAATCCAGCTCCGTCCTCTTCCCGTTTGGAGTCTGCACATGCAAAATGTCAACTACTTTAAAATGATGGAATGCAAATGCTAAAATTTTCAATGTCATGTTTAGTTTTATCCAAAATACATAATTTCTTGCCCTCATGAGGGTCTCTTAAGGCTCTTTTGGGCTTTTTGGCCTCTTGAGGCACAAATATAAAATAGAGAATAACCACTTTTTTGGTAAAAAAAATTGCATGGTGTTTAGTTTCATTATACAAAATGATGAACCATTTTAGAATAGAATGAGAACTAAGCACCCCCTAAATATAACCCTACAAATTTTGGCATTTTGTGTTTTATGGGGAACTAAACACCCCCCATCTTATTCGTCCGGGCTGTTGAAACAAACTGTGTCCTCTTCCATGTATACGTTTCAATCTGACCCTTCAAACTTCTATGAACATACATTCAACTGTTCTTCCAGTTTGTAAAGTTATCCTGCATCTTTCTTGTACATCCGTATATAGAAATTGAAGTCCCATTACATTGGTTTATTTATCAAGAATTGGCCTGCTAATTAACGATTGCAGGGCTATCACTCAGCTAGGGTGCTCACTCTAGTATACCATCCTTTCGCTGTTGGGACAACTCTGATCCTGGCATACGTACCATGAGGGGCCAAGATCAACACAAGAGCTCGCAATCTGGCAGGCTACACACTGTTCTTCCCCGAGCTCTCTGTCCTTGAATTTCTGTTTCCTTGAAGGCTCCTTTTCCAAAAAGAAAAAAAAAAGCAACTTGAAGGTTCCAAAGCTTTCAAAAGAAAACCCCATTGGCGCTCATGGGCCTTTCTCATTCATAAATGGGCTCAAATGGTACCAAGAACAAGACCAGGCCATCAGCCCCATACCCTGTGTGTGTCCTCTGCCGCTGCAGCCACGAGGAGTGGGCCAGTGGGCAAGTGGTTGGTAAGTGGGGTACCACGGCTCAGAACGCGGGGCCCCCCTGCTGGCCGTGGCGCTGGGCAAACCAGCTGGCGCCAAGTCAGCACGCCTGATATTGGAGTATTTCCCGGGTCCACCACGTCTCCTGGATGGGACGTCTCCGTCCAGGTCAGCAGCAAATAATTACGAGCACCCCGAGCGTACCAATGCCGGTCAGGAGGAATAATTGTTCTTTTCTTGCATTTGATTATTGCGACCAAGCCCTCTCTCTCTGCCTTTTGGAGCGATCTCATGACATCCCCGTTGTTCATCAAAACATTTAAAAACCCTAGAAGGCTTGAACCTTCTTTTCAGGAAAAAAAAAGCCCAGCCTGGTTTGAAGTTTATATATATTTATTTATGCTAATTTGCTGTAAAAGCGCCTACTACATACAAATTAGTCTGTATGTCACAGTAGGAAAAACTACTATACGAGGAATAAATGGCTACCCACATCGTTAGGGCACTCACAATGCAGATTCTATCATAGAGTCTAAAGTTATTTATTACTTTAAACAATATGGACTTAGAGTCTAAATAAGACTTGAAGTTTTATTTTTTTCTACCCATTTCTTCAATAAATATGTTGTCACATCAGCAAAACACTATAAATAATATGTAATTAATTGTCTTAGACTCTGTGATAGAGTCTTGCATTGTAAGTGCCCTTATATCTGCATCGGAATCCATTGTTACATGCATAAAGATGTTTATCTTCGAGTAAGTACTAATCTCAGCTAGGATTTATAGGAGTGGAGATAAACGACAGAACTGAGTATACTCTATATATTCTGGTGTGGCATGCACACATTTGTTTATCTGAGAGAACCGATAATGGAAGCCCACAAAAAAAAGTTATCCGAGGACCTAATCTAGAGCTAGTGGGGGGCGATGCACGGATTTCCTAATTAACCTGGAGCAGAGATTGGCATGGATAATATAGAAATGATCTCAAACAAGTACCAACTTGGGGTTATATCGTTTTTATACAGGAAGACAAAGGGCTTTTGAGCTAGATTCAGACGAACCATCATCGTTCCGACGTGGAAAAATAAACGGGTGTGGCCGCCGTACCATTTTTGTGCCCGCTGGTTTCGTATGAAGAG
>Ga0182004_10003349_pt1 | contig 12760 bp, 9 predicted proteins | sample Sormic07211540_1_FD_120479 | JGI IMG/M metagenome (GOLD analysis project Ga0182004, IMG submission 120479) | Endophyte microbial communities from Sorghum bicolor roots, Mead, Nebraska, USA - 072115-40_1 MetaG | ecosystem: Host-associated > Plants > Roots > Unclassified | place: USA: Nebraska... | reverse complement strand
TTCAAATTAATTATAGAAAAACATAGATTTAAAGGTACAACAAAAATTTTGTACTAAAGTATACCATATTATATATTCACTGTGTAGATAAACTCATCAGGAGTCCAACAAAATTAAAATTTTCATTTTATGATTTTTTTATGATTTTTTATGATTTTTCAAAGATTCAGCAAAAATAAATAAAAAAAGAAAAAGACAAAACCACCCTCCAAAACTACTCGAGGGGGTTATTTGACCGGTTTTGAAAGTTCAGGGGGTAGAATATCCGGTTTAATAGTTCGGGGGTTAAGTAGTCCACCCTAAATAGTTTGGAGGGTTATGTAGACTTTTTCCGGTAATAATATATCTATATCTGAAGCGTTAAATTTATAATTACATTACTCTAATTAATCCTCCGTACGTCCCTTTCGCCAGCCATTACTCATCGAGGCCTTGTTTAGTTCAGAATTGACACCGTAGCACTTTCGTTTATATTTTATAAATATTGTCCAATCATAGACTAACTAGGCTTAAAAGATTCGTCTCGTCAATTCCGTTCAAACTGTATAATTAGTTTTTATTTTTGTCTATATTTAATACTCCATGCATGCGTCTAAAGATTCGATGTGACGGGAAATCTGAAAAATTTTGTAAAATTTTTTGGGAACTAAACAAGGCCCAAGTCGTAACGAACCACTGATAAAAAAAAGTCGTAAGACTGTGTCCACCAGGAGACTCAGGAACCCAAACCTAAAATGGGTCTCCAATACAATACCTATAGCCTCCAACAGAGTACCCATACAGAAGACCTATTTTGGGTATTAGGAGAGACATAACCCAAATTTGGGTATCCTCTCTCCTCGAGACCTATTTGCAAAAATGTTGTCGTTTAGGTCTTGTTGTTGGAGAAGACTAAAAATTGGGTCGGGTGACGATTGTTGGAGGTAGTTCTAACGAACCAGTTCGCAGTTCAGTGTTGAGTGTTCACCATGCCTTGCATGCTCCGCCCCCGTGTGGCACCAAACCCACCAGCCATCTCACAGCGGACAGCGCCAGCTTAACGTCCCACTGGCCCACCTAGAAGGCTAGAAGTAGCCCCACATGTCATTGAAACATACCATTCGTACAGAGCTCTCCCCACCCCGGCCACGAGGAGCGAGCGACCGAAAAATATCGCTGGGCCGGGCCGGGGCACGGGTGGGGAAAGACGCACCGCGGACCCACTCGAGACGACCCCGCGCGAGGTCAGTCAGGCCACTCCATCCCGTCCCCGAAGCCGGCGGCGATGCCTTTCTTCTCCGGCAGCGGCGGGGGCCGCTCCGGCGCGCTACTCCCCACCACCTCCAAGCCGAAGGCGCACCACCACCTCCGTTCCAAGTCCTCCCTCTCCGCGCCGGCCTCCTCCCGCCGCCGCGGGGGCGGCCTCCACTCCGCGTCCTCCCCTTACTCCCGCCGCGCCCTCTGCCTCGCCGCGACCGCCTTCGCCGCGCTCTTCATCCTCGCCTTCCTCCGCCTCGGCTTCCCTTCCTCCCGCTCCGCCGCGCTGTCTTCCCCCGCCCGCCCCCGCGCGCGCCTCACCCGCAGGCCCGCCTTCCGCCTCCGGGACTCGGCCGCGGCCGAGGCCGCGGCGGCCGCCGTCGCGGCACGGATCGGCCGCGAGGCGCCCGTGGATATCACGACCAGGGACCTCTACGAACGGATCGAGTTCAGCGACGAAGACGGCGGCGCGTGGAAGCAGGGGTGGGAGGTCAAGTACAGGGGCGACGAGTGGGACGCCGAGAAGCTCAAGGTCTTCGTCGCGCCGCACTCGCACAACGACCCCGGATGGATCCGCACCGTCGAGGAGTACTACGAGCGCCAGTCGCGCCACATCCTCGACACCATCGTCGAGTCCCTCTCCAAGGTCCTCCTAAGGGTCGAGATTTGCTTTTGCGTCTTGGTGCTCTTCTCCTTTTGACGATCGTCAGGATTCTGCTGTGGTATAGGATTCGCGGAGGAAGTTCATATGGGAGGAGATGTCGTACCTGGAGAGGTGGTGGCGCGACGCGACGCCCAAGAAGCAAGAGGCATTCGCTAAGCTTGTCCGTGACGGGCAGCTCGAAATCGTGAGCGGCGGATGGGTCATGAACGACGAGGTGAGAGGGAAGTAAAACTTTGTGGTTTAGATGGGGTTTAAGGAATAAACCGTAGCTTGTGTTTTCCATTGGCATGCTATGCATCCACCATCTGTCTAGGCCATGAACGAAATGGAATTTCATTACACGTTTTATTACCTGGTTGTCTAGTTGATTACAAATGAATTTGGACGTGCTGTGCTTGTAGGACTAATATGGAATTTCATTGTTTCTCCTTGCCCATTGTGATCTCAAATCTTAGGGAGGTACGCACTTGGTGCTGTTTCGTATTTAGGAATGAACTGGGTGTAACTTATTTTGGTTATGTATCTCGTTGGCCTGTGCATTTGTAGTTTCCACGCTTAGGAGTCAATTTGTGTTGGGCCTGGCGTCAGGTGTTGATGTGTAGTTCTGACTCTTGTGTACCTGACCACTCCAAGCTTAGAAAATCGAAAATCTACAGATTCTGTGGGCAACTGGGCATGCGTTTCATGTTACATGAACTATCATGCCAGGCTTTGTTTCTCTAGAATTTGTATATATTAGTGCACATCCTAAGGAGATTCAACAGTCAGGATTATAGCTAAATGACTACAAACAACACTGGCATGTTTAATTTTCCCCCCTTTAGTATGTTGCTTCTACTGTGAGCTTGTTTTTATTAAGCTATTCATTGTTCAACATATATTGGGCTCCTATGTTCTACATTAATGAACCTCTCCTTTGGAGATATATTAATTATTGTGTTTTATAACACTATTCTTTTTGTAGTTTAATCTTTTCTAGCAAAGTATTTTGTCATATTTAACTCTCTTTAAAAGGAAGCTACATTGAATTTCCCTTTGTTTCTCAATGCAGGCAAACTCCCACTACTTTGCCATCATAGAACAGGCAAGTACACACAAAATGGCTGTTTATATCTTTGCCCTTTGCTAAATATTGTATCATGATTGTCTGTAGGTGATGCATAAACGAAATGCATTATATCTTATTTTGCATGCATCATGTTGAAGAACACATGGAAGTTTACATATCAAAGAAAAAGATGCTAAGAGGAAGTCATATAAACTCCAGTTTGATGCTATTAACTATTATAATATTTCTTATGTTCTAAAGCTGGGCTCAAGTTTTCTCCATTATTTCTCAAGCATCAGCAAGACACAACACCACTTACAGGATAGTATAACTGAAAAGGCTAACATCATACTCTTGGTTTGAGATGATGGCAGGAAGAAGTTATGGGAATATCTCTGTCATAAATGGAACATGCTATTGCTTTTTTTTCCAGTGTTTTTCATTGTGCAGTTCATTGCATAGTGCATAATAATACTTATGAATCAAGAATAATACAGGTTTGCCTATCTTTGAGTATACTAAACCTCATGAGCATAGGCTAGTTGGGTGACACACCTTACTTACAGCCCATTGTATGAACTCCTCAATTTGTAAAGCTTTTAAAACACCTGCTAATTGGGCAGCTCTATAGCATGGACTAGAAAAGAAATACAAATTCATTAAATTCCTTCACCACTGAAAAAAAAAATCTACAGTAACATTGTAATGACATTGATGTGTCATTTGATGATACATCATTTTGTGAATTATATGCAGGCCTTGGGTCTTATCACTTTGATGTTGGGATGTAGGCGGCTAATTATTTTCTTTGATTCTCCCCTAGTTTGTTTTTTTTCAGTTATTTGTTTCTTTACTGTAATGAAGCACGATTAAATAAGTTTGAGATGGGCTAACCACGCTTGTCACGTGGTTGCTCCTATCTATATATATTCCAAGGAAGAGAACACATGGTTTTGCCATAATGATAGAGGGGAAAGTGGCAAGGTTCGAGGTTGTATGAGTGTGAATCAGGCAAGCGCTGAACCGAACAATTGAACTTGGGTGGCGCCATGGCGTCTCGTACGCTAACAAGGCTCAGGGTAAAGAACTGGTTTGGGGTTTAACTTCTTGACTGATTCATGCATACATCCTGAGTACATCTAGTTTCTCTCTTGCCAACTCAACTACTATATCTTCGAAGAAACAAACTCCTAACAATCTGAATTTAACTTCATCACTAAGCAACTTCAACTCCCTAACTACTTGAACTGGACATTCCCACGGCTCATCCTGCCATGCACGGTGCTCAGAATCGGTATACTTGGCCCCATATGACACCATTTTTTTCCTTACGAACTGGGGTGCTCAGGGACTGATCCTGGCCTGCATCTCATTTGATATTGGTCCGTAGGAGCAAAGTTTGGCTTATTTTATTTCCTATTGCATTAGAACTAATCTGGAGGCTGATAATATTTAAATACCAAATTTATACTTGTTGGATATGATTATAATTTAGAATACATGACTTGGACAATTATTTAGTCATGATGAAATTTATTGATCTTTATGACTTTCTTTAACAGATTATGGAGGGGAACATGTGGCTCAATGATACTATTGGAGTTATTCCTAAGAATTCTTGGTCAATTGATCCATTTGGTTATTCATCTACAATGGCATATTTGCTAAGGAGAATGGGTTTCCATAACATGTTAATCCAGAGAACGCACTATGAGGTGAAAAAGGAGCTTGCAATGAAAAAAAATCTTGAATATTTGTGGAGGCAGAACTGGGATATTGAAGAAACAACTGACATATTTGTTCACATGATGCCCTTCTATTCTTATGATATTCCACACACGTGTGGACCAGAACCAGCTATCTGCTGCCAGTTTGACTTCGCTCGAATGCGTGGTTTCAGTTATGAATCGTGCCCATGGAGATTTGATCCTGTTGAGACAAATCCTGACAATGTGAAAGAGAGAGCAACAAAGCTTCTAGACCAGTACAGGAAAAAATCAACCCTGTATAGAACGAATACACTTCTCGTTCCTTTGGGTGATGATTTCCGATATGTTAGTGTGGAGGAAGCAGAAGTACAATTCCGCAATTATGAGAAACTCTTTGATTACATAAACTCAAATCCGCATCTTAACGCCGAAGTCAAATTTGGTACCTTGGAGGATTACTTCTCCACATTGAGAGATGAAGCTGAAAAGATAAACTATACACGGCCAGGTGAATTGGGTTCTGCTGAGCTGCAAGGTTTTCCAACACTTTCAGGGGATTTCTTTACATATGCTGATAGAAATCAGGATTACTGGAGTGGTTACTATGTGTCAAGGCCATTCTTCAAAGCTGTTGATCGTGTACTAGAACAGACGCTCCGTGCCTCAGAGATTCTGGGTTCATTTGTTCTAGGATACTGTCAGAAGTTTCAGTGTGCAAAGCTCCCTATCAGCTTCTCACACAAACTGACAGCAGCGAGGAGGAATTTGGCGCTTTTTCAGCATCATGATGGGGTAACTGGAACAGCTAAAGATCATGTTGTGGTGGACTATGGGACTCGAATGCACACTTCACTGCAAGATCTACAGTTATTTATGTCCAGGGCAGTCGAAGTGCTTTTAGGAGATTTCCACGATAGATCTGATCCTACATTGTTATCACATTTCGAGCCTGTGCAGGAACGGTCAAAGTATGATGTTCAGCCGGTGCATAGGGTTCTTCACCCTGATGAAGGTAAGGCACAGTCAGTTGTCTTTTTTAACCCATTAGAACAGACAAGGGATGAGGTTGTTATGGTTGTTGTAAGTACTCCGGATGTTTCTGTTCTCAATTCGAATGGGTCCTGTTTGCCAAGTCAAGTTTCCCCTGAGTGGCAGTTTGTCAGCAATGAAAAGATTTCGACTGGTCGGCACCGCCTTTATTGGAGAGCTTCTGTTCCTCCACTAGGTTTGGAGACCTACTATGTGGTTACTGGGCAGGATTGTGAAAAAGCTATTCCTGCTGTAGTAAAAAGATACACAGCTGCACAGGAATTTCCTTGCCCTGAACCATACCATTGTTCAAAGCTGGAAGGCAAAACAGTGGAGATGAAGAACTCCAATTACACTCTTTCTTTTGATACAAGTCACGGTCTTCTTCAGACAGTAACCCGCCACAAGGATGGGGAACAAACTGTGATAGGTGAAGAAATTGGCATGTACAGAAGCCATGGAAGCGGGGCATACTTGTTCAAACCAGTTGGGGAAGCTCGTTCAATTGTCGAAGGAGGAGGACATTTCATCCTTACTGAAGGACCATTGGTTCAAGAAGCCCATTCTCTTCCAAAGACGGAGTGGCATGAGTCACCTCTCTCACATAGTACACGTATGTACAATTGTGGAGACTCTGTACAGGACATGCTGATCGAGAAGGAATACCATGTTGAGCTTGTTGGCCATGCTTTTAATGATAAGGAACTGATTGTCAGATACAAGACAGATATTGACAACCAAAGGATCTTCTATTCTGATCTAAATGGTTTTCAGATGAGTAGGAGGCAGACATATGATAAGATTCCTCTACAGGGAAATTATTACCCAATGCCATCACTTGCCTTCTTGCAGGATTCACATGGTAAACGGTTTTCTGTACACTCCAAGCAGTCATTGGGTGCAGCAAGCTTGAAAAATGGATGGCTGGAGATTATGTTGGATCGTAGGTTGGTTCAGGATGATGGCCGTGGTCTTGGGCAGGGAGTAATGGACAATCGGCCCATGAATGTTATATTTCATCTCCTCATGGAGTCCAATGTCTCAGCTTTGCCTAAAACCCACAGTTTGCTTACTCTTCAACCTTCCCTCCTCTCGCACCGTGTTGGGGCACACCTGAACTACCCAATGCATGCTTTTATGAGCAAAAAACCTCATGGAAAATCCTTCAAGCTGGCTCAACAGTCATTTGCTCCATTAGCTGCTTCTTTGCCTTGCGATGTACATATTGTGAACCTGAAGGTCCCTCAGCCCCTAAGATTTCCTCACACCGAAGCAGCAGAACCAAGATTTGCTGTTCTGTTGCAGAGGAGAGGCTGGGACGCATCATACTGTAAAAGGGGTGGACTGCAGTGTACAACAGTTGGGGAAGAGCCAGTAAATCTGTTCTACATGTTCAAAGATTTGTCAGCTGTGAATGTGAAGGCAACTTCGCTGAACCTCTTACATGATGACCCTGAAATGCTAGGTTACCTTGAACAGATCGGTGATGTTGCTCAGGAGGGAAACGTTCTTATCTCACCAATGGAGATTCAGGCATACAAGTTAGACCTACAACCACCATCAACACAGGAAGAGTAGTTTGCCAAAACAGTACATGCATACAGTCCTACAAGACAGTGAAGATGGATCTTCCCTAAATACTTGATAGTGGCAGCTACATTGTACTGGAACAGCTGTGCTGCATGTATATGTGTCATTCTCTTGGCATACGGTTAGTGATTGAACCTCTCGAAGTTGCAGCTGAGGCATTTGATTGCAACTTTGTCATCCACGAAGGTGCATACACTTATTGTTCTTAGTTTTGGGGCACATTGAAGCAGAGCTAATTTGAATACCGTAGACTAGTGTGTTCACACAATTACTGTGTTGCTCCGGCCAATGCTAACACAATGATAACTTGTATCAGAGCAAGTTTTGTATTATTCTGTTTTGCTTGCATCCTTTTTGTAGTGCCATCATCCTGCTGGCAAAAACCTGAGATAGTTTAGGTACATGGTTCTTGCTTTCGAGATCTTTATATTGTATGTACAGAATTCTGCTTCTAAGCATGCGCGTATTGCTGGCAATGCTTTGCCCGAGTTCTTTTTCGCGGACATTTTCATGGGTCCTGGCTACAAAGCTCACCAGCTTTACTGTTGTTTGATTGTTTGCTGCCACATTTTGCCAAACCTGATTATCAACAAAAGATCTGTTTGCTACTGTATGGTTCTTTTTTTTTCTTCGAAACATAGTGTACGATTCGTTACCTCACCTAAGGCGTGCGGTGGTATGTGATCGGTTTGTTGTCGCGTTTGGTGGTTTTGAGTTTTGACATGTGTTTGATTTGATGCACACTTTTGGTTTGCCATACTTTCTGCACTCACTTTCTTGCCACTTTTTGCACACAATGGGAGGAAATGTGCCATAAAGAAATTAGTGAAGTATTGCCACCTGCCGTACACGTTTGTCGACGGCTTTGAACCTTTTACCTGCTTTCATGATCTCAGCACACCCAAGGAAATTTCGTGACACCTTGCGACTTGCGAGCACATGAATCACTGTATCGAAACTATTTACAAGCAGTACAAAGTGCACCCATGACTGACTGAACATAGAGAGTCGATCCCCAAATTTTCTCATTGCTAAACTCTACATATGCATTATACCCTCAGCGAATGTCCACCAGCAATCCATGTCCATCATATCGTATGATTACCGAGCCAGCGGTGAGGGTTCTTGCTTTAGAGTTTAGGCTTGTATATCAGGGTCTGAACCCTGGACAATTCATGAATAAAACCTCATAATTCGTATGATCTCAGCTCTAAGAAAAGATGTTCGAAAATGCACCAACAGTGGGATCTTCAAACGCTCCGCCTTGCTAAAGCAAGTAGTTCTCACTTCACATGAACAGTGCCACACCTAACTCAACCTGAAGATGAAAAGGAGTGAGAATTAGTAAACAATTGACTAAGGGAAAAAATGGTACAAGAAGCTCATGCAAATTCAACAATAAACATAGAACGAATAGCCAATGAAGCATTGCGTAATGGGTTGGCACCATAATTGAAGTCATTCTAATTTGCTATACAAGAAACCAACTACTTTGATGTTACTATGTTACTGTCAGTCTCTAAGACGTCCTGAGCACATTTGATTGGTCTACCTAACATAATCACGTGAACAAAACAGTTTCTTGGTTTGGCATCTATTACCTTACCTTGATCTGTATTGAGCCGAGTCTCTTCTCCTCCCTTCCTGGGCAACAGCTATGCTCCTTACAGATGAATCATTTGCCTCTGCTAAAGGATTGGTGACAAAACCGCCATGAACTCCGAACTTCTGCCTGTCCCACTTGTAAGAACTTTTGCTCTCCTCAGAGTAATTTGGTGCATCCGATGCAGAGTACCTGGAACTGTATCTACTTCCATCATGTCTTCTCCAGAACTTTGGGCTCAGAATGCAGCATGCGTTGGTGTCAGGTTCGCTGTTTGGAATCCTTCCTGAGCAAGCAGCCAAATCACGGGATATCTCATCCAATACCATCTCCAGCCCATTCACCCTTGTTTCCAAGGAACGTATCCCGTTCTGGGAGCTCCCCATGAATTTCTGATGAGACAAAAGTAATTAAAGTGTCAGATGCTTTTTCTGTTTACAAGGAGTAACTGGGAATGATTCAGTGCTATGCATGTTTTAGAACATCTTACATGTAACATGGATAGTTGTTTGGACATAAAATGTCAATACAAAAACTGAACTGTTGTAAAAATATAGTATATTGCCTATATAATATGTGATCAGAACATTGGCTGATGCTTTTTTACAGATGCAGGCAAACACTATCTATGTTCCTGATAACCAGCAGTATGTGTGACACACTGACACATGAAGATATGCTTAAAAGAAGTTGGTAATTAAAACATTGCCGTATTGCTAGTGACTGTACTGCGGTCCAGGTTTCCCCCACACCACATGCCACTGATCAAGGCCTGAATGCATACGGATTTGACTAGTGCTTGGAGGACACATTGAATGAATGCATGATTCATACCAAACAGTCAGTGGTGCTCACTGAGACCAAATAATAAGCTCCTATTAAATATCCTGATCCAAGAACAGGATGAGACCCCCCTTCATGCACAAATCAGTCCACATTGTACCAAAAATAGGGAAAAAAACTCCATTAGGTACTGGTGGGTCATGGTTCTTTTACATAGGGAATGAGTGAGCTTGCAACAAAGTTTGCTTCGGGTAAAATTTTTCCAAGCAATAAGATTTTTTATCTTTTATTTGTTATATTTAGCTTCTATGTCATCATGTAGGACATCTCATCTGTTCACGCACAGAGGAGATTCTTAAGCAAACAGGGCGAAAAATAAATGAAAAATTGAAAATGGAATATCCAATTTATTACGAAGAATAAAGAATTTCAACAAACTATTGACGCACGATACATTGTAGCAAGGGATGACTACCTGGAGAAGATTAAGCAAACTGGCCTGCTGATTCTCAATCTGAACCAGCTGCATCCTGATCTTCGACAGGTCCTCATCTTTGTGAGCTGACTGAAATTCCTCAGGCGCGTCCTCAGTCTCAGCCGTCTCCTCTTCTAAGTCACCATCCCCACTGTATGGAACAACTCTGGATCCTGACTTGGGACCAGCCAACTTCTTGTAACCTTTCTCACCAGTCTTCTGAAACAGCACCCTCCGTGCTTCAAGCCTCTCTCTAACACTGCTGCCCTCTTTCAGGAGCTTCTCCTCGGTCACCATTTTGATTGGCGTAGCATCAGGAGCGACGGTAACTTCAACCCTGTCCTCAAATTTCTTGGACTGGTCTGTGTTGCGGCGCGAAGGGGGCAGATTTTTCTTGCTTACGATGGAAGGAGGGCTGCCTTTTCTGTTGATGGCATTGTGCGATGCATCCGGTTGGGGCTGCCTGTTAGTCGGCCATGAGTTCCTCCTTGTAATTGAAGGGGTAGTAGAGGTGGAGCCCAAGGAATCGGCGGGGTATCGGCCATCACTTGCAGTCTCTGTCCAATTATACAATCAAACAATGTTAGACAAGAACATCCATACTCTGAATAACTCTCATCCAGACAACTAAATCCAACAAATGTGATATCATGCATACTGCGGTGCGTATCTAAAAGAAAAGGTTATGAAAACTGCGAAATACTATTTTTTTTCTTAGCAAAGAACTATTTATTCTTCAGTGTGTTTTACTAGTGCCAAGCAAGGACTATTTCTGTCTTTTACCAAGTAGGTTATTTTTTAAGTGTACTTACGGTATGCAGTCAAAACCCCAAACCAAGCACAGACCTTAAATTCACCCAAATGACAAAAGAAAAAAAATAGTGAATAGACCGACCCTCATGGATAGCCACATCACCTGTGAGAGAAGATTTAGACTGGGACGATGGTGGGGCGTCGAAGGAGGAGACGTCCTCATCCAAATCTGGGATCTCCTTCCATGCTTCGATCATCCGGTTCATGGACTCGCGCACTATTTTCACCTGCATTGTGCCAACCAAGAAGGTGTCAGAAATGTCAAGAAGCCGCAGCAGATCTACGAGGTCAAGATCCGAAGTTTGGTGATGCGCCCGACCTTATCGAATCTCTTGGCTTCGAAGACGGTAATGCAGGAAGATTTGTGCGAAGCGAGGTCGTCTCCGTGCTCGAGGGCCAACAAAGCGAGCGCCTCGGCGGCAGCCTTCCTGGCGGCCCAATCATCGCCAGCGAGCGCGTCGCGGAGGCAAGGCACGGCGGCGGAGGCGGCTCCCCCACCGGAGGCAGCCGAGGCGGTGCCGATGAGGGAGATGAGCGCGGGCTTGGCCTTGAACGCGGCGCTGCGGAGGAGCTTGTAGAGGCGCGGGAGGAGCGCGCGGAGGTAGGCGGCGAGGTCGTCGGTGGGCTCGGAGGCCTCGACGGCCGCCGCGGCGGCCAGCGCGGCGGCGAGCTGCGCGCACTGGTCCTGCTCGTGGAGCAGCGCGTCGGCGAGCGGCGCCAGCGCGGCCGGCGGCGACGCCGCGGCGCCCGCAGCGGCGCGCGCCGCGTCGACGAGCGCGGCGCGCACGGAGGAGTCCGGGTCCCTGACGCGGCGCAGCGCGGCGGCCAGGAGCCGCGGGACGAGCGGCGCCACGGCGCCACGCGGGTGCTCGCCCGCCACGAGCGCCAGCAGGCGCAGCGAGTGCCTGCGCAGCGGCGTCCGGTCGGTGGGCCGCGCGTCGGAGACGGCCGCCACGAAGACGGGCAGCTCGTCGGCGTCGAGCTCCCGCGCGATCGCGTCCAGCTCGGCAGCGGCCATCGCCTCCGTGTCACGGTCCGAGAGACGTAGCAGGCAGCGGTTCACTCGCTGCTTCATGGGCTCCCTCGGCGCGGGGCCCATGGCGTGCCTGCCTAGTGTAGTAGCTTCACTGCTCCGGAGGAGGAGGAGGAGGAGGCGTCGACGGTGGAGTGCGCCGAGCCGTCGTGGCTGGGCTCGGTGCAGGTAGTTGGGTTTTCGGGTGTAGAAAGAAAGAAAGGTGGCTTTGGATGGAGAGTGGGAGTCCGGAGAGGCAGGCGGGGCGGGGGCGGCGAAGCGGGGACGATGGCGTGGCGGGTACTAATAGCTGGAGGAAGGGGATGGCTGGCGGGTGCCCTGCCGGGTGGGAGAGGGAGATGAGATGAGATCTTGGGAGTGGACTGCGTTGCGTTGCGCTGTGCATTGAATAATGGTCTTTTTTAGGCTTGTTTAGGCCTTGTTTAGTTCCCAAAAATTTTACAAAATTTTTCAAATTCCCCGTCACATCGAACCTTTAGACGTATGCATGGAGTATTAAATATAGATAAAAATAAAAACTAATTGCACAGTTTGGTCGAAATTGACGAGACGAATCTTTTGAGCCTAGTAGTCTATAATTGGACAATATTTGTCAAATACAAACGAAAGTGCTACTATTCCTATTTTGCAAAATTTTTTGGAAGTAAACAAGGCTACTTCCCAGAAAATTTTGCAAAATTTTTCACATTCTCCGTCACATCAAATCTTTAGACGCATGCATGGAGTATTAAATATAGACGAAAATAAAAACTAATTGCACAGTTTGGTCGAAATTGA
>Ga0182004_10003348_pt1 | contig 12761 bp, 9 predicted proteins | sample Sormic07211540_1_FD_120479 | JGI IMG/M metagenome (GOLD analysis project Ga0182004, IMG submission 120479) | Endophyte microbial communities from Sorghum bicolor roots, Mead, Nebraska, USA - 072115-40_1 MetaG | ecosystem: Host-associated > Plants > Roots > Unclassified | place: USA: Nebraska... | reverse complement strand
TTCAAACTTTAGCAAAAACCACTCATCACAATAAATCCAATGCAAAGGCATGCATGCTCAAACAAGTTGTTAACTCCTATAGTAAATTTTAATTGAAATAAAAATATTATTTTTCCTATATTTTATGGGCACAAAAATGCACAATTTAACATTTTATCCTATTTTGAAAAATTGCAAAATTTGGGGTGTTACAGATCCGTACTAGAAGCAGATAATCGAGGGGTGTCCCGCACTCAAGGCCGGGTCGTTCGCTCGACCCTATTTTGATAATCGAGGAGTGGGTTGAGCGGCGTACTCGCGGCGCCCATCCTGCCTCGAGTGGGGGCATGGTGAGTAGGTTAGCCTAGGTCGTTGGGGGCTATTCTTGGGCCGGCTTGGGATGGCTCGTTTGTTAGGCCTTTTCATAGGTTAAAGCAAGGGAACAATAGTTTGGCTTGGTATTTATCAGGGATTAACTCCCTTAGTAGAGGATTAAGGGTACCCTCTTATTCGTAACCTCGACATTGAGCTTCACAGGTACACTAATTAAAGAAAACGTTTGTATTAACATTTGTTTGTTAACGACTTTTTAGAGTTGAGTTAAGTCAAACATTTTAAACTTTGACCGAATTTGTAGAAAAAATATCAAAATTTTATGATACCAAACTAGTATAATTAGATTTATCATAAAATATATTTTCGTAATATGCTAATTTTCTATCATAGATGTTATTACTTTTTTTATATAAAGTTAGTCAAAGTTTAAAAAATTTGACTAGCATGGATTTTATGATTTAATTTATTTGAGGATAGAGGGAGTACTTTTTTATTTGTGCTAGTATTTTTTTAAAGACCTGGTAGCCTGGTTTGTCATTAATAATACTACCATTTTTTATGGATTGTTAGCGTGAAAGATCAGTAAAAATCACCAAACTCTAATGAGATCATCATTGACGATTTTCTTATGGATGCCATCGCTCTAAAACCATCTAACACAAACCACCAGTACAAAACTTTTTCTAGAATTTCCAAATTGGGCAAAATATAGCAGACTATTTTTAGTCACTACAAGTCATACAATTTTTCACGTGAAATACATTTGTGCGCAATTGGCGAGGATCTAACTCACAACTTTATTTGGAGCCACACGTTCCTTTTCTAACCACTACATCTCAAAGTCAGTTGTAACTGAATAACAGATATGTTCCTTTTATATTCACTTAAATATGTTGCAATACATATTTAAGACCATAAACAAATCCAAATGAAAAAAATGAACTAGAAAGTCTTAGATCTAAGTACTATAAAGTGGAACCTACCGCTAGTACAAATCCTAGCGGTGAGCTTAAGAGAACCGCTAGTATAAATATATGATTTGTAGTGGCGTGACAGCCTTAAGAAAAATCACCGATAAAAATGTGTTATTTACAATAATGTTGGTTTGTAGCCATGTACCCATGGTTACCAGTGGGAAAAAATAATAAGGGTCAACAAAAACCGTCCTTGTACTAGTGTTTAAGAGTGCCGGCTACAATATTTTTTTCCTGAGCTGCCATGGAATCAACCAAAATAGAGATATAGCGGAAAGCACTAATATCCAATGCTATAAAACCATGTATAAACTTTAGGTCTATTCCCATAGATACATACAACAATTATTTGTCTTGAGGTTTGTTTATCGTCCTATAGCTACACTTTGCCATAGCTAACTAACCTTAGGCAAATTATGGCGATCAAAAAAATTGTGAAGAACAAAAATTGGCAGGCACATAAATTTGGCAAAGTTTTAGAAGCAAAAAATAAACCCATGCGTTGCCTAGCTAGATTCGCTAAGAAAGTTTGGATAATCATAACCGGTCCTATAATAATTAAACCGAAATCTTGCGGTAGGACCAAATTTACACACTTAATTTTAACAACTTTGAATAGGATATGACAACTTTGAAGAGAATAACACATGATACAGTGTACTGTGAGTAGGCTTAAGCCTTGTTTAATTGTAAAAATTTTGCAAAATGGACATTGTAGTGCTTTTGTTTGTATTTGATAGATATTGTTCAATTATGGACTAACTAGTCTCAAAAAATTCGTCTCACAAATTACAGACAAATTGTGTAATTAGTTATTTTTTTCTATATTTAGGGATGTTTGGCACTGCTTCACAAACTCTATCATAGAGCAGCTCCAAAAAAACTGGAGTTCGTGGAGTACCTTTTTAGGTGCTCTCACAACTCCACCTTTTTTCTCGAACTGAGTGCGTGGAGCTGAAACCGTTTGGCTAAAAAACGTGGAGCAGAGCTGAAAAACGTGAAGCAGAGTAGTCTCAAACACCCCCTTGATGCTTCATACATGTGCTACAAAATTCAATGTGACGAGAAATCTTAAAAAAATTTGCAAAATTTTTGAAAGTAAGGCCTTGTTTAGTTCATAGAAAATTTTGCAAATTTTTTAGATTTACTATTACATCGAATCTTGCGACACATGCATGGAGCATTAATTATAGATAAAAAAATTAATTAGTTACACAGTTTGCTTGTAACTTGTGAGACAAATTTTTTGAGCCTAATTAGTCTATAACTAAATAATATTTGTCAAATATAAATGAAAATAGTATAATATCCATTTTAAAAAAATTTAGATCAGAACAACACCTAAACAGGACCTTACTCCTACAACACTCCATGTGCCCTGTCATATACGAAGAACCTACTATCCGTGCAATACACGAAGAAACCTGACATAGTAGACTTTTAGTTAAATTTTTTTGGCTACCGTAGTAGTTTCGTTTGTACGTGGCAATTATTGTCCATTCATAGATTAATTAGGCTCAAAAAATTCGTCTTATAAATTATAAATAAACTATACAAATAGTATTTATTTTAACTATATCAATATTTTATTTATGTAACATAAGATTTGATGTGATATGGAATCTTAAAAAGTTTCTAAATTTTTGAGTGAACTAAACAAGGCCTAGCAGCATGTCTAGTTTTTGTAGGTACAACAACCAACATCTTCACACTACTAAAAAAAGATTTTACAAGACCTTTTAGGATAGGCCTCCGAGGCGGATAGAAATTTTAACCGCCTCGGTTAATGCTTGTGATTAACCGAGACGATCATTTTTTATTAACCGAGGCGGTTACAAAAACCGCCTCACAAAATAGATTTACAAAGGCGGTTAAAAAAAAACCGCCTTGCAAAATATATTAACGGAGACGGGCATTATAAGAAGCCCGCCTCTAAAAATACCATATTTTATAGAGGCGGACCCTTTTATAAGGCTCGTCTCAGTTAAATACTTTCTAGGCCCACACAGAAGCCCATATCCAATATGCTATCGGGTTTATATATATACGAGGAGTTAGGGTTAGATTCATCCTCTCCCTCACTCAGCCGTCACTCTCTTCCTGAGCCCGGCACCCTCTCCCTAGCTCGTCATCGCCCTCCCCTCCCCTCCCCATCCCCATCCCCCGTCCCTCTCTTAGTGAGCATGCCGACGCCCCTCCCTCTCCCGATGAGTAGGCAGCAGAGCGGCGCGTGGCCAGCAACGGTGCGGCGCCCCTCCCTTTCCCTCGTGCAGGCAGCGGCGCGGCGCCCCTCCCTTTCCCTCGTGTAGGCCTGCCTCTCCCTCTCCCCGTTCATGCAGCGGTGCGGCGCCCCATTGTCTCCAGCATCACGGATCTGGACAAGGAGCTCCTTCGGTGGCTTCTCCAGGCGTAGCAGCGTCCATGGTGGCAGGATCCGCTGGGGAGGTCACCGGATCTACCCGTGGTGGCCGGATCCGCACATGAGCGCAGTGGCCGGATCGATGGGCATGGTGGCCGGATCCGTGGGCGTGGTGGCCGGATCCGTGGGCGGTCCCCCTAGCGGCGGCGGTGGGTAGGAGCGTCGGCGGCGAGACCCAAATCTAGGCCCGGTTGGGCTGTGGGCTTTTTCGTTTTTTTGTTTTTTATTCGATTTATCGAGGCGGGCACCAAACAGCCTCGGAAAAGGTTCCATTAACTGTGACCTTTCATCCGAGGCGTTTTAGTTGTCCGCCTCGAAAAATCGTTTTTGCCCGTCTCGGTTAAATTTATTTGTAGTAGTGTCATAAATTAAACCACTCCGTTTGCACATGCATACTCCCTCTACTGTATAAAGAGAGTCATTTAGAAGGTAGAGAAGATATCAATATTATTATTAGCAAATGGCCAAATATATCTCTTCTAGTTAGAGCATCTCAAAAATATCTTTAATTTTGTTTCTAAAATATAGTGTTCATTAACTCTTAAATTAATACGAGAAGGAAAAAAGAAGTAATATCTCCAATAGTTTCCTATATTTTTATCCTAAAAGTTTTTTCTCGATACTTTTTCCTACAACACTTTTTCCTACGACCCAGTTTTATGTTTTGCATCCGAAACCCTAAATTTGTTTCTGTATACGTTTAAGCTTTTCCACTAGATCTTTCTCTCTTGCGTTTTTCTCACCTAGAACCCTATCTTTCTTCTTGCTTACTAGACGGACCTTAAAACTCCCGATGCGCGCTCCTAGACCGCGTGTATATATGCGCATTCGGAATAAATTTTTACGAGGTTGGAAAAGATTGGGAAGGAAGATGCTAAACTATTGGAGAGAGTTTTTTCTTATTTTGCCAAAAAATTAAGGATGGGAAAGCCAGATGGCAAACTGTTGGAGATTCTCTTAGTAACATTATTCACAAATTTTACATATCTCTCTTATAGTACTTTATAGAACTATAAGAGAGATATATAATTTTATGAACAATGCTAGCACCACTTTGTCAAATAAACAAATGACTAAAATAAAAATTGAAGATCTTGGTAAGTGTTGTAATTATGGTCATGACTTTTACGGCTGAAATCATTTAATGTTTTAAAATAATGTTTGACACTGCTATTTTTTAAAATTCAAAATTGAAACAGATAAAACATAATCACATGAAAAGATGGACAAAGTAATAGATGTAAGAACACAATAGATTGTAGTGCATGATCTTAGAAAATTTAAGGGAAAAATCATCAAATTTGATGTTTGTATGAGGGAGAAAAACTAGTTACAAGTTTTAGCCATAGAGTAAAAAGAGAAATTAGAGCTCTTCATCAATTTCAAATTGAATTTCAAACAATATTTTAAACCAATAAATTATTTCAAATCAAAAAGTTGTAAACATAAAAGTTTCATAACTATTTGAGATCTATAACTTTTATTCTCCATCTAATACCGTTTGAGCTCTACATCCCAATTTTGCAGTTGTTGTCCCATTTTATTGTTGCAATATATATTTTTGGTGTTTCAAGTACTTCAATTTATTATTGTAGTAGTTTGTTCGGTGTTGTTGGGGTGAGCTCTATAGGGGCCAACGATATTACCGTTGGGTACCATAAACCGGGATTATGGTACCCAACAATATTACCGTTAGTTTTGAAGGCTAACACCGTTAAATTGTTGGGCTGTCCCTCCACATGGAGGTTGAAATTGAGCCTAGCAAAAACAGCCCACAGGCCCAATACTTGTACACTATTGATCTTGTCTTCAAATCAATGGTTGAGATTGCTTCTCGGGAATACATATAACCCAAACTCTAGTCTCCATTCTCTGTGAGAGAGAGTTGCTGCTGCTGGTGAGAGAGAGGAGAGTGCAGAACACACACACACACCACAATGTGAGAAGAGAGAAGAAGAAAAATCTGTCCAGATTTGGTGGTTGTAAACCGGTCATCTTTAGGCTGGTGATTGGACGCTCAAACATGGTTGAATTGGCACCAAACTTGGTGAGCTTGTTCCACACTTAGAGTACTTCGATCTGTTAAGTTTGTTTGAGGATTGGTTAAGATAGCACCAGATCTGAGAGGGGTTTTGTCAGTTCGGGTCTCTGCATTTTCAGAACAGAGCAATTTTGGTAGATGATATTTGGGTGGTCAAACGGTGTCCGATTGAGCTGAAATTTGGTCAGTGGTTAAGGGACTCGTGGATATACTTTCCTACCAAAATTTGTACACAGTGGAGCTGTATTTTGAGATATATAAACTGATTACCGAGGGGGCGGAATCTGTGACTTCTCTGTTTGTCTGCTGTTATTCCTCTTGTTAGAATGTTGTGGTTGTAGTTGATGTTATGTTGTAACTTGATGACTGTGTTGCTGTTAGTGTAATCCTCTAGATGCTCTAGAGAATACTCCTACCCATTATTGATTATAGTGGAAGTTTGAGCTTGGAGTGGACCGGTTGGTCCCGTGGTTTTTACTCCTCACCTTGAGGAGGTTTTCCGATCCATGTAAATCATTGTGTCTATTGTGTATGTAATTATTTATTTCCGCTGCTAATGTGATGGTAGATGTTATCTTCATGATTCATCACAAGTTGAGAGATTAATTGTGCATTGTATTTACCCTTTTATCCCAACATAACTAACATGCAAAATAACAAAAATACCTCTAACATAAGAAAATGCACTTATGCCCGGTATGACACTGTTTCATGTATGCAAATATGCCTTATTTGGGCCCTGATTATGTGTTTATAATGGGGTCATCTTGGTGAAAACAATAAATATTGATTAAATTTCATCCACATTATATAAATCAAATTATGATTGCTGGTACGTGTTATTTAAAAATCTTTTTATTAAGTTTAAGCCATATTATATATCTATGCTTGCTGGTACTCGTTATTTAGGAATCATTTTATTAATTAAATTTCATCCACATTATACTATGTTGGGATGGAGAGCGCAGTAGAAGTTAGTAATTATACTGCTCTATCAACACCAACCGTTATGCTGAAATTTGAATAACCATAATATCCTAACAATCTTTTAATTTCTTCCTAATATATAGTAGGCATATAAATCAAGAAATCGAGTCCCCCGTTAGCATTTACCTGGAAATGCATCCGACTAATTGATTGCTTTTAACTGATGGCAACTCACATTATCACACACATCAGCATGAATTTGAATAAAATTGTAGATAGCTATTGTAGACGGATATGGATACAATTGATTCCTGTGTGCATGCATGCACCATATACCTTGTGTTGTCTTGGAGCGCAGCACTATTTAAGTACCCACCGGCTTCATTCCCTGATCGATCACGCCCACAGAAGCTGCTAGTAGAAGCCATGACGACGACCATGAACACCTGCAGCCGCCTCCTCGTTGTCGCTGTCGTCGTCGTCGCCGCCGCCTTCTTAGCCCCCTCGCCGGCTACCGCCGGCCCCTACCTCTGCCCATGGAGGACGGTGGCTCACCCCGAGGACCCCTTCATCCAGAAGCTCGGCAGCTGGGTGGTGGATCAGCAGAGTGTCCCGATGCACTTCGAAAAGGTGGAGAGCGCCAAGGCGCAGGGCGTCGGCCAGTGCACCAGCATGACCCGCAACTACGAGCTCATCCTCGTCGCGTCCATCCGCGGCACCCCCGGCGACAGCGACGACTACAAGTACAGGGCGGTGGTGTACGTGATCAATTTCACCCAGCCGCAGAAGGTCATCTCCTTCGGGGCCATCCCGCCGAGCCACCGGTCGTCGCCGGCGCCGGCCAACTGATGACGAGCTAGCTTGCATGCGTCCGTCTGCTTAATTAGTTTCTATATCCTTCCATTTCATTTACCATTTATGTCATAATATATAATAACAGATCGAAACAAGTCCTAACCATTGTATGCAATCTGTAGAAGTGAATAGTTGGTGTCCCTGGTGACTCGTAATATGCTTGGCGAATGCATGCTGGATGGATGCACTCCCTACAAGTAAAATATCTAATACTATTCATGGGACCAACGTATCATTAACAAAAGAAATATCTAGCAGTACAAACACTGCAACAAGAAAAATTGACAATACAATAGACTTGCATGTCATTCCTTCATTCGGAAGATCACCAAGTAACTTCTCAATTTACTTTGACGTCAACAAGCTAAGACAGAATTCAAAATCACCGGCATATCGTACTAAAGGATGCCAAAAAAAAAAATACAACATACGAACACATTAATAATAACAATAATAACTTTAAGAAACAACTATATCTGCACCTCTCCTCTCCACACCTGGTAGCTACATGTGAATTTTAGGATGTCAAAGAACAGGTGCTTGTGCCTCTCAAGATCACCCACCTGTAGATCATTCAACAAAATTATAATCCTTTATTCTATCTTTAATTTATTGCATTTAGATAACTTAAACTTACAACGATTCAGTAACTATATTTCATATTAAGAGCAGTCATATCTAAAATTTAATTTTAGATCACAGTAGTTGTTAATAATCACAAATTGCAGCCATTTGAAAATAAAAAAATAGCAAAAATCACAGCAGCATTTATGCAATTGGAAAAAAAAAACATTTTGGATTTTCACACTTCACTAGTCACTAATCACTACAGTAGCACTAGGTCAAAGAATACACAACTACATGAGAAATAATAGACTATTTTCAAATCATCCTAACCACTTTTGTATTTTCTCTCTCTTGTATATTTGTATTGAGAACCTTATCTTACCCTTCATTCTTTTTCCACTCCCAGCACATGTATATTTCTACATGAATGGATCAATTTTTCCAAGTGCGAAAAGATTAGGAGTTGAGATTCAGAGTTGTTGGAGAGCAACTTTTTTCAATATTGTCAAAAAATCAAGAAGAGAGTGGATATTGGAAACTCTTGGAGATGCTCTTATTTGCTACATTCTTCATATTGACTGCTTCCTTCCATACCTATTGTTTTGGATGAAATATGGGATCTAAAACAAACTTTCATTGATACTGTTGGCGATACAATTTTAGCTACTTATTGTTATTACCATTGGGAACCCATTCATCTAGTTGGATATCTATATGCATAATACTCAAGAGGCAAAATTTGTGGCCTATTTTTTCGTCCAGCCTTGCCCTCACTGGCTTGGTCTCGAATATGAGGCTCGGTCTCGCAGAGCCTTGCCCTCACCGCCTCGGTCTCGTGGTGCAAAATGACACTAGGAGTGGGGAAGAGAATAAAAAGGAATATGGGATTTCAGATGTAAAGATGATAGACATAAAGAAAAGATGACAGGACCTTAATAGTTTTTGAAATAGAGGGTTCTTCATGCAAAATGTCTGAGTCCGAGTGGCCTCTCCTAGTGGGCTTCTTTTTATGTCCTGGGCCGAATCCTTGCAGTTGGGTCGGGTTCGTTGTGGGGTGGACCAAGCCAGCAAACCTTTTTCCTTTTCTTTTGTTTCTCTTTTTCTACAAAATAGAGATCTTGCAAAATTCACTAAAAATCATATAGAAAAATAAATGTCAAACTAGTTTTGTTAGTTTATAAATCTCGTCTATCCATAGATGTTACAAATGTTCTTAGATTATGCTTTTGCCTATAGGTGTGTTAAATCATCCTTGCATATGTTGCATGTATAGAGGTTCGGCGATGACCGAGAGCATGCTAGAGGTAGACCCAGAATACATGGAGGATGTCCTCGTGGTCGATGTTCTCGAGGCCTTCACTGACTTTCACTGTCTGGTTCTTGTCCAAGAGAAGTTCTGGTGCATAACCCCCTACTTTTCAGTAGTTATTATGTTTGTTTGCGCATTAAGTTTTGAGGTGAAAGATTTACACCATCTAATGTAGTTTTGATAAAAAAACAAAACTTATTTTTATTAAAATATGGATTAGTCAATGGTACAACTAATTATTTCGTGAATACAAATCTTGGGGCGATTATTGTCTAACAAAATATAAACAAATGTATTTATGTAATTCCTAACAAGGGCTGCCATGTGAAAAATCAATAGAGATTTTCCGTCATAATCATTGCCAGACAGACCAATCCTAACACATCGATAAAAAAATTATGGAGGTTGATATGATGCATAAAAAAGGATACAAAGATTGATATTGAGTCATAGAAACATATGGGTAGTATGAAAAAGCTACATAGTTATGACATTTATATCTAAATAATTATGCACTTTGCAATAGAAGGAAAAATAACCACGATATATTTCAATTTGATACATGTTTAATAGGACATTGTAATTTATTGTCAGTAATAGCTTATATATCATGGATGTGACAGTCATCATAAAATAAATTAATTATAAAAGCATAAAACATAAGCGGATATTTACCATTCACTTATCGTTTTGCATCTGCTTAGTATTTTTTCTCGAGTTGTAATGCGCGGACCTATTTGCTAGTGATAAAATTAAATAATAAAAATATACTCCTTTCATCTAGAAAATTTTTATGTTTTAGGATTTTTAGGACACTGTTCAACAAAAATTACAAATGTACCCCTTATTATTTAAGGTGAACCATGCTAATTAAGGAATAAGTCTCTCATTATGTAATATACATCCATAATATGAAATTAGTGTTATATAGATACAATGTTGATGCTCGTCTCTATTAACATGGTGAAATTTAAAATGGTTTGACTTTGAGAAAAATCGAATGGAAAGTAGGATTACATGTAAGCAGTATCTTAGTTGTTTTCCTCATGGATCACTTTTAAAAATAGAAAAAAAAATCACTGTATGACACTATTAAACTTATGACTTATTTCTCCTGTGGTCATGAAAACTTTAGACTTCTCCATTTGACACTGTCTTTGAATCCATTCTCTATGCCGTCAGTTTAGGCTAACATCGTTAACTAACACGCAAAATGACCAAAACACCTCTAATGTAAGAAAATGCACTTTTGCTCGGTGTGGCACTACTTCGTGTATGCAAATACGTCTTGGGTCCTGATTATGTGCTTAACTACGTCATTTTGGTGAAAATAATAATTATTTATTAAATTCAAGCACATTATAAATCATTTTACGCTTTTGGTACATGTTATCTAAACATCCTTTTATTAAATTTTATCCATTATATAAATCAATGTATGCTGGCTAGTACGTGTTAATTATTTAGGAATTATTTTATTAAATTTTATCCACATTATATAAACTAATTTATATTTTTATTAAATTTGATCCACATTATATAATGTTGGGATGGACAGCGCTGTAGAATAACTATTCATGGCACAGTTACCAAGACTGTAAACTAGGTAACCGAGCCACAAGAGTTTCATGGGGATGAAACTCCTCTCTCATCTGATGAAACTCCTTCATTTAATGATCATGCCAAGTCAGCAATTTTGCTTATGTGGCACCCTATTTAATGTGCATGACACTCTCATGAAACTTGCATTGAGACTGGCCTTACGGCTCAATTAATTTCAGATGGTTTCACCCTTTCCAAATTAGATTGATTAGTAGGACTACATGTAATCACTACCTTTGTTCTCTCGTGGGATCACCTTTAATAAAATATCAATATAAATATATAATTTTCATTAATTTGATCCACATTTATATAATGTTGGGATGAACAGCGCAGTAGAACAATTATTACGGCTCAATTAACAACTATTGTTTATTTAATATGGTTCACCCTGTGTTCCAAATTAGAATGACTAGCAGTAGGACTACATGTAATCACTACCTTTGTTTTCTCGTGGGATCACCATTAATAAAATATCAATATAAATAGATAATTTTCATTAATTTGATCAACATTATATAATGAACAGCGCAGTAGAATAATTATTACGGCTCAATTAACAACTATTGTTTATATTTAATATGGTTTCACCCTGTGTTCCAAATTAGAATGACTAGTAGTAGGACTACATGTAATCACTACCTTTGTTTTCTCGTGGATCACCTTTAATAAAATATCAATATAAATAGATAATTTTGATTGAGCACTATTTGTCCTCATCAAAATCCTAAAAAACACTGAGTATTTTGGGATCAGGGACGACTATAGGTAGTATTACTGCTCTATCTATCATTATGCTGAAATTTTAAGGTCCATAACATCCTAATAATCTTTTAATTTCTTCCAAAAAAATCAAGTGCCCTCGCTCCGGCTCGGAGCAGCACTATTTAAGTGCCCTCCGGCCGGCTGAATTGATTCCCTGACCACAGCCACACAGCTAGTACGTAGAAGCCATGACGACGACCATGAACACCTGCAGCCGCCGCCTCCTCCTCCTCGCCGTCGCCGCCGCCGCCGTCGTCGTCTCCACTTCCGCCGTGGTGCCGCCGCCTACCGCCGACCCCGACCCCTACCCCTGCCCATGGAGGACGGTGCCTGACCCTGAGGACCCTTTCATCCAGAAGCTCGGCAAGTGGGCGGTGCAGCAGCTGCACGTCGTGATGCGCTTCGACAAGGTGGTGAGAGCCAAGCTGCAGGGCATCGGTAGCTGCAACACCTTGACCCGAGACTACTACTACGAGCTCATCATCGCGGCGGCCCTCCGCGGCCCTAACGAATACGACAACGACTACCATTACAGGGCGGTGGTGTACGTGACCAATTTTACCCAGCCGCAGAAGGTGATGTCCTTTCAGATCACCGCGCCGTACCGGCCGGGGCCGCCGCAGGACGACTGATGTGCATGCATGCATGCATGCGCCTACTTAGTGTTGTGTAAGGCCAGTCTCGGTGGCTGTTTCATTGCGTTGTTTTTACAAAATACTACATCGAATAAAATGAAATGAAAGTTGAACGAATGAAAGTCCAAGTTTGGTTTTGGTAATTAATGACACCAAGTTGCTAATGCCTTGTGTTTAAGGATTTGAGTTAGGCATAGCAACGCATGTGATGAAGGTACATGGTGGCATAGAAAGGTGGCCACATGATTACAAAGAGTTGAAGCATGATGTGGAGATCATGATGATAGACGAGGAGCAAAGTTATCAAGGCAAAGGTATAAACATAGGGTTTTACTTTTGCCGGTCTAAGATG
>Ga0182004_10003347_pt1 | contig 12761 bp, 7 predicted proteins | sample Sormic07211540_1_FD_120479 | JGI IMG/M metagenome (GOLD analysis project Ga0182004, IMG submission 120479) | Endophyte microbial communities from Sorghum bicolor roots, Mead, Nebraska, USA - 072115-40_1 MetaG | ecosystem: Host-associated > Plants > Roots > Unclassified | place: USA: Nebraska... | reverse complement strand
CCGCTGGTGCCTCACCGTGGGGGAGAGATTGAGGAGGAGCGTGGGGGAGAGATTGAGGAGAAGTCGCATGCGGGGGAGAGATGGCGTCGGGGGAGTGGGGGTCAAGCGCGGGGTGGGAGGCGTCGGGGGTGAGGGGTTCGCATGGATGGCAGACGGACGAACGAAGGAAATTGTTGCACCAAAAAATTGTCCACTTTTTAGTCTTTTTAGCTGTACTAGGTAGCGTACCCGTGCGTTGCTACGGGACAATTAAATTTTTGTACTAACACACATAGATCGCACGATAAGATAACAATACTTTAAAATTAAATACCGTTAAAGTGATATTTAATTAAAAAAGCAAAGTTCGTAAAAATAATACAGCGGCTGCTCACCAACTCTAATGTTTAGCAAATTGTGATTGCTAAAAGAAACACAAAAGGCACACTTGTACCTCAATCAATCTGTAATGAACTCGTGCTAACGCCATGACGATATTTAAACAACCAAAATCTTCCTATAATCACCAAGTTAAGTCTCCCCATTTTGAGGAAAAAAATTAAGGAAGATGCCTGCAGTGACTAAATTGATGCTATATAATGACACCACATGAAGAAACGTAATTAGAAATAAATAGTCTGTTTGATAATACTAATTTTATTTTTTGGATTACAGTGATAAGCCATGAAAATCAGTCAGTCAAAATATATATATATATATATATATATATATATATAGTTGTAACCAATCAACTATTTTCTGTTGCAATTTTAATGGCTGACATAACACAGAATATAGTAAGCTATCACAATTTTGTGACATACAAAATATAGTAAGCAAATCCTCTTCTGATTACAGCACATCAAAATGGAAATTGGATAAAAAATTAGGTCACAGACTATACATCTACATGCACGAGGACCAAACATAACTATTTCCCAACAAAAAATGTACCAAGATCGGCTGTGCAGAGCGGCACAGATCAAATGATAGGACTGCAGCCTTGCGAGCATGTTTGGGATGGCAAGTTGATAGTACAAGGTGTTCTTGATCTAGTAACCCCAAGAAATCCTAGCCTTCTTCTTACAGTTCGAATAAGACTCCAAGCTACAAAAACACAGATTCGGCATAAATGGTTTATATAAGATATATATGGACAATGCACTATTTCATTTTGAATAATCTATACATCAGTTCCACGAATCTAAAAACACATGGATCGCATGATAAGAAAACAATACTCTAAAATTAAATACCAATATTAAAATGGCATTTAATCAAAAAGCAAAGTTCATAAAATTAACACAACTATGAAGAGTTTGGCATCATAGGCTCACCAACTCTACTATATAGACATTTTTGTGATACAGCTAAGTTCATAGTTGATCAACTTCGTTAAAAATGATTGTTTCCTATCACTTAAATAAATACAGTTATTTGCAAACTCATGTGAATCATATGGGTACCACAATATAGTATTTAAGGAACAAAGTTTTCAGTGACTGCATAATGCATTTTAGAGAGCAGCCTACCAAGTCTCTATCTGATCCTCTCATCATGACCAGTTTATTCAAGCTAGAGCTCTCCAGAAAACTACAATATTATCTATTTTATTGAAATAAATTAGCTATCCAAAATTGGATGTGTTCATGGGTGCAGCATCAGGCTCCTCGTGAAGCATATGGCAGCAGCAATGAAACAGTCGGCTGATGAGCAACAAAAAACAAAGCTTGAGCAGAACCGTGCAAGTTGCCCCTATAAAAACAGTATAGTTGATCATGATCATTGTAAGTATGAAACGAAGTTGTGAGTATGTGACCTTTCAGGATAGGAGATGATAGGCAAGCAAGAGAAAGGAATGATATTGGCCGATAATCCAGGCACAAGACATAAGCCAATCAATCCAGTTAGTCAGTGTAATAGCAACAAAAATTGGACATTAACCAAGAAACAGAGGAGGTCAGTGGGGTACCTCACAAGTTCCAGCTGAAGGCATACCTGTTACCTCCATGACCTTGGCAGAAAACCACGCAACAAAACAACACACAAGAAACATGATTACCAGCGATTTGCCCTAATCCCTAAGGCCTCAACTGGAGGTGGTAATTGACACACAACGAATCACAAACAGTAGACCAAGGGCAAGGATTATACTGTATTAAATTGTTACCTTGTCTTTATCACTACAACTAATAAATTCAAACAAGTGGACATAGAAGACATAGAACCAATTGAAAGTTCCATAAATCTCATGAAGCCTTCTACTGGGTAGATGTCTCTTTTGGTGATTCAACAAATTTATAGTTGATTTAAGACTGCAATGACTATATATGTCAGATAAGACTGGGTAGCTGAAAGAAATAATTATTTGGTAACCTACCTGAACCCTGCTGATTCCACGTATGGTAGCTTTGTTCTCCAATAGAGAATGCCTTAATCCCACACACAAGTTTCTCAAAACAGTTGAGTCTGTCGGATCACCTATCAATGATACAACATGGTAGTTCATTAGTATACTTATTTAAAATGAGGTGATAAATTGTGCAGTGCAAGTAGTAGCACAATCACTACATAGATATTTTTGCAAGTATTTCAGATTAGATCGGCGCCACTTTCGAATTTTTAAACAGTGACAAAAAAATACGCAATCCTCCATTTTTGGAGCAAGTTAGGCATCTATCAGTATAAGAACTGCCAGTTTAATTGTCGCATAACACACACTACACAATTTTGTAGGGATACATAAAGGTAAAGCTGAAATCAAAGATTATGAGCAAGTGTCTTGGTAATGCAGATCAACATATGCCCTGTAGGATGCATGAAGGATGCACATTGTATCACGCATGCTAATGATTTTGCTATTGCAGATCAATATCAGACATTTGCGTGATGAAAGGTAGAACACAAGCAGTCTTTGAAGGGTTACCTGACTAACAGATAGCGATACGTAGCCGTCCGTAAGCAGCACAAGCCAGAAAATGATGCAAGCCTTTTTGTCATAGTCTAAAACTATGAAACATACTATCTGCAGCAAGAACCTAGAGAGCGTACTTGAAAGTATTAGCAGGAAGAATTATTATCATAGAAATGTTATTAAATAGATTACGGTGAAACACAAAAATATACTGAACTACAGAGAAACACACAAATGCTAGTATCACTCACAGTGTTTACATACATGGGCACACAGAAAAATCAGTTCAAACGCATCTCTAGGAGCATTTCAATGAAAGAACAAATATAAATTGTTTATAGATTCATTTGCTCCATTTAGTCAAAACAACACCCAAAAAGCTATGTGCTGCTACAGAAGAAATTCTGACCAGAAAAATGTATACCTTAGGAATGGTTCTACTTCTAGTGCAAGGGGGGCTGAGCTGAAGCTTCTTCTCCTATGGATCAAAATAGGACCAGACTTCAATGCAAAAAATTTGGACCCTTATTGCAGGTAGAATCAGCACACCATCAGAAAAAGACAGTTTGATTCAACCATCCATACAGCCAGTAGTCACTAAACTACCAACCATGTTTGAAATCTGTTGTCACTATATTACCCAACTCGGCAACTCCAAACTTGGAATCCGACAACTGAGACTGAGAGGAGCGGTGAAGGGGATACTGCACTGCAACGTTGGGGACGCCTTTGCCATGGCCCTCAACCTTGTAGGACGATAGCAATTTCGAATTACTACACAAGAATTCCTAGGAAGAGCTGAAGCAACGATGAGAAATAGTAATCATGCCAAGAGCAGATCAAATGCTTGAGTAATTTCACATATAACTCAAGTTGGCAAATTGGCAAACTTTGTTCATTATAACTTCTGAAATCAGTACTACGATGCTACCAGAAAAGCATAAAAAAATGTAAATAATTAATTTGGTGACATAGCAGCAATGTCCACTGCTTATATCTAAATCCATCCTACAACAATTATTACACTATTGAAATTTGTACAGCCCACCCTAATCTCATGTAACCAATTTCTTTTCTTTATGTGTTTGAACCTTTTTAGACTGATTGAAAAATTAACTGCAAGGACATATGCTACTCTGCTTGATGCCTTGATCTTTGCTGTTGGTATTACTTCGACTTGTAATTTCAAGCCATGTTAAGTTATTACCGGATTTGTTCAGATTATTGCTCAAACCAAAGTATTACTGAAAGAAACAACAAATTCCTTTTCCACTACTCTATAGAAATTAGTAAATATATTGAGTAAGCAACCAATTCATGCAAGTAGCATTGTAAATTTACTCAGTGCTTTGCTCTCTGATGGTCACAATAGACCCCTTTCTGAATCCATATTTTCACCTATTCAATAAGTTTTGTTTCATAGAGGAAACAATATAAAAAGAGAACTGTTGCATCTATGTTCTATTATTATCTTCTCTTCAGACACATGGAAAATGAAAAAAAGTGAAGGATCCAGTACTAATGCTTTAAACTCAAGTGCTCATTTTTTTATCTAGTACACTTTAAATTAAAATTCACTGGCCGCTGCATCCTAGCACAATGGGAGAAAAGAACAAAAATAAATTACCCTCTCTCTTCTCTCTTGATGCAGAGATTGATCAATTCTCATGAACTCTTATTTTGCACCTTGTGTGCGTCCATTGCTTGTCTTGCCTCTACGTTGCTTCTGCACATAATACGAATTCAATAGTCACTAATTGTTCTCATAAAGAGATTTAAACTTGAATAATTTCATCGGTGGAATTCCACCAACACTTGGCCATCTATCAAATCTTTTCATGTTGGACTTACAACAAATCAGCTGTCAGGTCAAATCCCAGTTGATTATAGCTAGCCATCTATTCGAATTTGGAATGAATAGAAATCCAACAACTCAACAGATTCGCGATGCATGTGACTTTGTACCATACAAATCACATATCCTCGGATTGATCTTAGGACTAAAAATATATGCAGAAGACATCCCAATTGAAGGCAAAGGATCTTGTCTGAATAAATAACATGGGGATGGCGATGGTGACGGATCTTACCTATCATATGCCACGGGCGAGGGCGGTCGCAGTGTGTGCGACGTTGATGGCACGGGCGCGCGACTTCGAGGATGACGGTGATGCTGTGGAAGCAACACGAGTCGCTGGTGCCAGTGGTGGCGAAGGCCACGACAAAGGAGGCGGCGGCCTTCCTGGCCTTGTTGTGCCGAGGCGTGAGGTGTGACGGGGAAGCGCACCTACAGCAAACGCAGGGAGAGACGCGCGATCTGCCAGGGACACGGGGGAGATGGTCGCGGTGGAGATGGTCGCAGGGGAGAAGAACGAAGGGGCTGGGGGAAGGAAGAGGGTGCGATCTGCGACGGCGTGATTGGGGGAGATGTCGCTAGGGAGAAGAACGAAGGGGCTGGGGGAAGAGAGAGGGTGCGATCTGCGGCGTGATTGGGGGAGATGTCGCTGGGGAGAAACGCGGTCGCGAGCGGAAGGGGATCGCAGGGCGAAGCGGACCGACGGACGGAAGTCGCACAAGGGACGTCTTACTTTTATTCTTTTTATAGTTGTAGGAGATAGCTGTATGTATGTATAGGAGATCTCCTAGCTTTTTTGTCTCCTCTGGAGCTCTTTTGTTTTAGGGCAATGCTATGGTATACTCTTTACCTTATAGGAGGTAATATTTTAAATAAATCTGAGCCATTAATTTTTAGATTTTTAAAATTAATTAATTAACATAGGAAAACAAAAAAGAAAATGATTATATTTTCAAATCTCTACATGCACAGGAGAAACAGAAACTGGCCGGCGGTGTGCCCTTAATTCCCTTGTTCATTGCACACCTGGCAGATCCATACATGCATGCGTATATCACCATTGTGCTAACTCAAATGAAATTATATTATAAAATTAAGAAGGCCTTGAAATAAAATAAAATAAAATAAAATTGTCACGTACTTACATATATTATAAGCATGTATTTTTTTGTGGAGGATGAAAATGTTTGTTGGGCATATGTACCTCACATTTTTTTATTTTTTATTTTTTGGGGGGCGGGGGCGGGGGTCATGATGTATAAAGTTTGATGAATTCTTTTTTGACTTAAAAGTGGTCAAAAAAATTTATAATAATTAGTGCATATAAGTTTCATATATGTGCATGTACTTTGTTTTGAAATACGTGCATATAAATTTTGAAATAAGTTCATGTAATTAGTTTATTCTATTTAATTTACGTTATATCTAAAGTTGCAAAAATAAAAAGATTCTCTATATCTAATAGATCATATACAGTGCATATAAGTTTCATATATGTGCATGTACTTTGTTTTGAAATACGTGCATATAAATTTTGAAATCCGTTCATGTAATTAGTTTATTCTATTTAATTTACGTTATATCTAAAGTTGCAAAAATAAAAAGATTTCCTATATCTAATAGATCATATACATATCAATTGGATCTAAAAAAAAATCTTTATATCTAAAACTTTTCTTAGTTCACATACTACCTCGTAAGAAGTAATAAATGATTATAACCATCCGATCTAATTAAATTAACGGTTCACAGTTACTTGAGAGTACGACAGCAAAGCCCTTTGTTTTATGCTCCTTGCTGAGTTTTTTTTGGCTTGTTGTTTTGTTCCAAACTCTTTTTCCTTAATAAAACGATACACAATCCTCTTGAGTATTACAGAAAAGAGAGAGCCAATTATGGATATATTTCTACCATTCTAGATTTATCATCAATTTATATTTTATTTATAATACCCTATTTTCTCCATGACACTATAACTATTAAATTACATATTATCGAAATCAAGACCTACCTAGTTCTTTTTTTTCCGAAGATCCGTTACTGCTTTCATTAATAAGAGAAGAGCACAATAATTACAAGGTGCTTATTTTTTGCCTACTGTTATAAGAAGCCATCCCCGCTATAGAAACATCTTCAGCCACTCTGTTTCAGCAGCACCGTTCATCCCGATCAACCGAGGGCTTGTTTGGGCACAGCTCAATTTCACTAGTAAAACTGTTTTTTTTTAGAAAATAGCTCTATGAGTGACTCTCTAGATGAAGCTGAGCTGTTTTGGACAAAGTGTTTGGCAAAATAGCTTCACCAACTACTTCATACATAGTTGAGAGAGAGAAATGAAGGAGAAGCTGCAATAAGCTACTTTTTTTCCAGCTTCATCCCAACTTATGTCCTTACGAGAGGAGAGGAAAAACAGCTTCACTCATAAAGCTGTTTTGAAAATAAGTATTTGACAAAAAAAAAACAGCTCACAACAGTTCATGAAGCTGTGTTGTGAGCTGTACCACCTGAGACGGACCGACTTTGCCCTACCTAATGTCGTTCCTTTGTACATCTACCATAGTTCCCAGGGTAGATACTCGAGCTATCGCATACATCCATTCATCTCAGACAGAATGTCAGAGGACCCTTCGGCGACTGCGCCTCCACATCGACGGCCTCTGCAACGATCCCGGCTGCTGATGTCTACAGGGAGGGCAGTGATGCATGTGATCCTGTTTGATTCTATTTCACTTTGAACTTGCAGTTTCAGTGTTGGACGGGGGACGCGTAGTTGGTAGTAGTAAGATTGATGGATGCTCTTTGTTGCTGGATGAAATCTTGTCTCTTTCAGTATTAATTGCATGATAGTCGAAAGGAACTTGATGGAACTTTGGGTGGTAATGCTGTTTTGCTATGGAAATTATGGTGTGTTCTGATCTATTCTGCATCTGTTCTATCGATCCTGTAGTTCTGTGACTACTGTGAGTCTATCTGTTTTATGTTTTTCTCAGTTTCTTAGCACTTTCAGTTTGTAATTTCGGTTCTGGATGGAGACGCGTAGTTGGCAGTAAGATTGATAGATGCTCTTGTTGCACGATGAACAGCATATTTAGATTAAACAGTTATACTTATCTTATATGCTACTGTCATAGTATTAAATAATTATTTAAATTATGTGCTCTTTTGAAAAAAGCAACTCAATAAGAATAAGAAAAAAGTGTTTTGAACACAATAAGAATAAGGAAAAAAAGTGAGTTGAAATCAACAGACAAATAAATTACTACCGAGTACAAACTTGTATTTTTACTTGATTGCATATACTGACAACACAACTCTTGCAAAAGAATCAACTCAACCATTTAACACCAGCCCATGATTTAGAAGACTATAACTAACAAATAACTCAGTACAATATTAGGACTTAAATCAACAGCTATGATGAAAACACCAAAAATATATTTATCAAATTAGACAATAATTTTGGTATAGGGAAAAAATAGAAATTGATGTATGTGAATGGCAGTGAGTAGAGCACTCTGCTATTTGGTTCTCTTAAACAGCTCACAAAATAAGTATCCTCTGCTTCTTGGATAATGAGCTCCTTCTTGCTGGTCCAGAGCTAAAGTAGAACCCTTAATGCAAAAATAACACTAAAGGTTAAAATGATACACAAATAAGTTAAAGGAAAATGCTCCAGTACAGCACTTATCATCTGCTTTAAGTTCAAATTAGCATTCATGTTTGTGGTTGCCAAGTCCTGGCTTGGAAGTGGCTCTAGAATTCCTGTTGGATCAGATAGCCTGACAAAAAAAGGAGATTGAATCAATGTAATTGGATGAAAACATAACTCCTGTATCAGTTATAGCCATGATTAAATCAATGATCAATGCATTTTTTTTTTACTTTTTTGTACTAATGCAATACCTACATGAGCAAGTGAGTGAGGGAGGGATTGGCTCTTTCTGATGCAATCTAATACTTTATGGCAGTAAAGGCACATGCGTAATATAAACATGACTTCGGATAATCCAATTTGCACCTTAGACTCTTGTTCATGGACATCACATATCATTGGTAAAGACGAGTAATCCGAACTTAACTCAAGAATAATCCGAGCAATTCTAACATGAGCAGTTGACTATATTAAGGAAAATACACCTAGAAATATACTAAATGCATGTGTATACATTTAGGTAAGCAGAATCAGAATGATAAAGGCAAATTAAATCAAAATCATAAGTGTCACTCTAATGATAGGGACTCAGGCAACACCTAAGGGAGGTTGAGACTGCAATAGAAGTGCATAATCCTTCCTGCATACCGCAGATCGAAGATGTTTGGGATTACATTCTAAAAAGAGCATTGCACATGAGTTGAGATTAAACTACAAACCTCATTTTCTGTCAATGAAGATGAGATTGGACCGACTAAAAATGCAAAGGTAGGCAGATGAGCTCACACAAATTAAATAAAAAATCAGTAGCATCTAAAGTGCATGCAGACTGCAATGAATTTATCAAGTAGATACGGCATTTCATCGAACACCTAAAGTGCAGGCAATAGCAGCACAGAGCAACAAGCACGGGAAAATTACATTCAGCGTGGCAATCAGCTGAGTGTTTGGGCTACGGCCGTGTGCGCCATGGCCGCCGCCACCCCCGGCACGCCTCCACGGGCGGCCGCGCCCCGCTGCCGACCTGGCCGCGAGCGCCCTGCGCCGGCGGCGCCTCCCACTCCGAGCCCCTATGCCGGCCGCGCCCCGACACTTTTTTTTTTTTTTTGAGCCGTGGGGTTGATTGAGCATGTGTGTTCGTGACTGCACTTGTCAGGGCACGCGGATCGCAGGTGGGAGCAGTGGAGCGAGCGAGGCGAAGGGACGGTGTTGACTATTCCTGTATGAGCTTTTTAGAAGTAGAGATTTTCCTATCTCTTTTTTGAGAAAATTGCTAGCAGTAGAGATTTCCTTTTCATATACGTAGAAGTCAGAAGGTGAATCAAGAATGATTGATAAAATTAGTGTGACATGAATAGTATACCAAGTTTCAGATATTTTGCTAGGTATTTTTAAAGATTTTCCTGCTATCTATATCTGAGGAAGATTGCTAGCATTGAGATCTCTTGGCTACGTAGCAGGCAGAAGGTGACTCAGTTGTAATAAACCAATATAGCTAAACGAAAATGCATGCTACACCAAGTGTTTGTGTAACAAAGACCAAACATAACCAAGAGGACAAGCATTTGGTTGCATACAAAGAAATAACTGAGTCTGATTTTTTTTCATCTATGTCATGACATATTGTTGAAATCTGTCACATGGTGGTAAATCGACATGCTAACAGTGACCATTCAACACGCTCATGCAAAAGACAGAAGTCACAGAACTAGACGATGAACAGAGCAAACAGATGAGGAATAGAACAGAATACATCATAATTTCCATAGCGAAACAGCATAACAACCCAAATTTCCATCAAGTTCTTCTTCGCTTATGATGCATCTATCAATCTTACTACCAACTAAGCATCTCTGAGCCAGAACTGAAAATGCAAACTGAAAATCCTAAGAAACTGAGAAAAACATAAAAAAAAAACTGCCGTTCTTTTGCGGAAAGACAATCTTCTTGGCAAATGGGCAGCAGACCTTTCCCTCAGAGGCTCAGACCATCTTCTTCGCTGGGGACCGTTTCTTGAAACCCATCAGAGTGTTGTCCAATGTTTTATACGAGGCCAAGAGTCTTTTGGGAGCCTGCCGAGCTTGAAGCTCGGCAAGGCTCACAAATGTCCTTGTAATGGTCCCATTCTTCTCTTCCGCGCCCGTAAAGATATGTTGCCCGTCATAGGGATCCATCTCAGGAGCAACGATGGGAACAAGAGAGCACGCGGAAGACTTACAAAAAAATTTGCAATCCTTGGTCCGATACGTCGGAACATGTGTATCTAAGAAACCATCAACAACACATGAAGAGCAGAGTCTCATACCACAGATTGTGGTTTTCCATGTGGTTTCCTTCTCTTGGCAATGGTTGCAGCTTGTCGAATTCTGTTTGAGCTTCTGAACCTTCCTCCTCAGCACTTTCGCTTGCCTCAGCTGTCTTTGCTTCCTCCGCCTCTCCCTGCGACCTTGGTTTATGGCGAGAGCGGCGAGTCCAAGTCCCAGCAAACCTACCGCAGCTGCAGCGGAGGTGGCGCCATGTCGCCCTCCAGTTGTAGCCGCCCTTCCGGTACCGTGCCCGATTTTGTTGGACACACGGAAGCCGTGGGAGTGGCGACCGGAGAAGGCGGGGTGACGTGGTCTCGCCGCGGACGCCGCGCTGTAACGCCTGGGGAGTGGAAGGGTCATCGTCGTGGGCGCAGGCTTATCGGCGGGTGGAGAGCACATCACCGCTGAGGCAGACGACTTCCCCTGAACCGACTCCCCATCGTCGTAGCCCTGAGCTCCCCCGACGCCGCAGCTGTCGTTCGTCTGGAGGTCGGAGGCGACGGCCACCGAGGCGGCGAGGTTGGCGAGGTGGAGGCGGGGGAACGGAAGGTAGATGCCGTGGACCGCGACGCGCGAGTTGATCACCACGTCAGGTTCCTTCACGGGTATGTAGTTGATCCGGACCTCGTCGGTGGCGGAGCCGGCGCCGAGGGTGATGACGAGCTTCTCGTCGTCACCAGCCAGGGTGGGAAGTACGGTGCCGGGTCGGAGGCGCAGGAGGTAGGCGCGGGTGAGGCGGTGCCCGGGGACGATGTGGAAGCGCACCGCCGAGACGTAGCCGTGGCCTCCACCTGTGAAGATGACCTGGTCGTCGAGCGCGAACACCGTGAGGTTGGACAGCTTCTCCAGCTCGGCGAACTTGACGCGCATGGCCAGCGCCACGAAGCCGAAGCCGCTGTCGCGCAGGCGGGATATGGCTTCGCGGATCATGATGCGCACGACGGAGGCGGCGGTCGCACCGGAGGTGGCTGCCGATCTGGCGCTGAGGTGGTGGTGGCGTCGGTAGTGGTGGAGGTGGACCTGGTGGTGGTGATGCGCATGCGCGTCGTCCTCGACGCAGGAGGCGCGGGAGAGCGGCGGGATGAAGCCGTGGAGGCCGTGCACGACGTAGCGGCCGTCGTCGTGGAGATTAGGTTCCGAGACCATGACGCCGTTCACGTACAGGCCCAGGCTGGCGTGGTGGACGGAGAAGGGCCCGCGCTGTGGCTGGGCGGCGACGTCGAGGCAGAAGCCGACGGAGGCCGATGGGAGTTGCCTGGCGGGCGCGGCGGCGAGCTCGGCGTAGGGGAAGTAGCCCAGGGCCATGTGGGCAAGGAGGAGGGAGCGTCGCGAGCACTCGGGGCAGGAGTGCTTGAGGAATACGTCGGGGGCCGCGAAGACGGTGATCGCCCCGGGCCATGCCGTGACGGACGCCGTGTCGGCGAGGAGCGTGGCCGACGAAGCCATCTCGTTGTACCCCAGCGACGCGAGCACCTTGGCGATCTGCTGCAGGCCGAGGTCGTCGCCCGTGCCCGAGGACACCACCCGCGCAGCGTCGTCGTGGACGGGAGGCGGAGGGCTCGTCACCTCGCGCTCGCGGTACGGCTCGTCGACGATGGGAGGAGGAGGCGGAGGGCTCGTCGCGTCGCGGCACGGTTCGTCGACGACGGGTGGAGGAGGTGGAGGGCTCGCCGCGTCGCGGTACGGCTCGTCGACGACGGGAGGAGGAGGTGGTGGAGTGCTCGCCGCGTCGCGGTACGGCTCGTCGACGACGGGAGGAGGACGCGGAGTGCTCGCCGCGTCGCGGTACGGCTCGTCGACGACGGGAGGAGGAGCCGCGGCCTCCGACTCGGACGACCCCGCTCCCGCTTCCTCAGCCTGCGGCTGCGGCGGCGCGAGGGAGGGCATCAGATCCCCCGCTGCGGGGAGGGAAGGGGGCGGCGAGGGAAGGTCGAGCCGCGTGGTGTCCCCCGCGTCTGCGGCCGCGCCCATCGCTGCCATGGCGTCCTCGCCCGAGGGAGCCTGGGCGGCCACGGTGGCGAAGAAGGGGTTGAGGACGCGCAGCGACTGGTGGGT
>Ga0182004_10003346_pt1 | contig 12767 bp, 6 predicted proteins | sample Sormic07211540_1_FD_120479 | JGI IMG/M metagenome (GOLD analysis project Ga0182004, IMG submission 120479) | Endophyte microbial communities from Sorghum bicolor roots, Mead, Nebraska, USA - 072115-40_1 MetaG | ecosystem: Host-associated > Plants > Roots > Unclassified | place: USA: Nebraska... | reverse complement strand
GTTGGAAAGTTGCTAAGGAATATTGCTCTCTTTATGTGGTCGTTTGGGGCTGTGTTATCAAGTTTACTTATTTTTATGTTCTCTTTTCTCGAAGTCCCTAGAGGGGTACTTAAGAAAACTGAGTACTATATATAGATCACGATTTTTTCTAGCAATGTGACCAAAACAAGAAGAATTGTATAGTCTATACTCTTTCCATCCTAATTTATAAGTCATTCTAACTTTTTTGAAGAGTCAAAACATTTCAAGTTTGACCAAATTAAATTTATACAATAAAATAATTAATAACATTTATGATACCAAATAAGTATCATTAGATTCTTTATTAATTATATTTTCATAGCATATAATAAATCTTCTTTTAAAAAAGAGCAAAACTCTACTTTGTAGAAAGCAAGGTAGCTACAAGAGTATGGCCAGGGTGACCGGCTTACAAGACAGAAACAAGTTCAGGTTAAACAGCAAGAGCTACAATTATATTTTCATAGTATATCATAAATCTTAATATTTTTAAAATAAATTTTGGTAAAATTTGAGAAACTTTAACTCTCAAAAAAGTTGAAATGATTTATAATTTGGAACGGAGGGAATACTAGTGACATGGTCTATTAATTACCAACCGAGAGAGCAGAAGGTGGTATTCAAAACCTTGTTATTTAAAACAAATAGTAGGAGTTGGAATAGGAGTAAATTGTTTGCTTTCTGTAGTAGGAGTGAAACAATTTAACATCTCTTCTTGGATTGCATATCATGAACTTATCTGGAGAGCAGCTTATTATATACTAAGCATGAAACCTCAAATTAGTCTTTGTTGTCGATAAACACGATAGGTGCAGCTATGAGCAATAGGCTTGCAAAAAAAAAATGAAATCATATTTGACAAGTGTCAATCCAAAATACTTTTGCAGGTTTTATTCGGAGTGATGCATTGCATTGGCGACAACACCAGTAGACACAGTTACAACGAGGTGAAATAGACAATAAACGCATTCTCCATGTCTATCAAGCGCAAGAAGCCGCATGCATTTTTTTTTCGTCCTTTCATCCTTTGGATGGCTTTATATAACATTAGATTTGAGAATATTTGGGTAGAACTTGTTTATTATTTCACAAGTTCGAAAATAATTTATCTGATTATTTTGATCACGTGATGAACAACCCGGATTAATTAGTTTCCATTATTAGAAAAAGTGTATGTGTGCTTGGATTGTTGGTTAACAAAGTGCAACTGTGCAGCACGTTTGTTCCAGCACTCGATGGGGACCTCCCTAGCTGCCTCCTGATCGAATCGAGCCACAGAAAAGCAAACGTCCCAAAAAAAGTAAGTAGATGCTGATAAAAGAAGGAGCTGTAAAGGAGGAGATGCGCATGCTTGACATGCTAGCTTGTTGATTCGGTTAATTCAAACCGTACTATTATTAATATCACGATTTTAAAATCTAGCATTACTATTCACATATTTGTGACCATACCATTATAATTCACCATACACTTGAAACTTGCCATTTTGTAGTCCGACTTCCTCTTGGGCCCATCTGCAGGTATATGTATGTGAGCGAACTTTTTGTATTGACAGTATATTACCCCTCATCTTCTTTATCTTTTTATTTCTGCCTCTTTCATACCCTCAATATGGATGCATGAGAGCCTGTTGCAACAATGGGTGTGGCGAGAGGGCCAGGGCTACCTATTGCGGTGGCGAAACGGCCAGACCCGCGAGCACCATAGGAGTCGGTGTCAGGTCCACAAGCAGTGAGTCCCACGGCATGGTAGCTATGCCCAAGCTTCTCGACACTGGCGTTAGGACATCTCACTCATCCCAGGCCACCGACCGTGTGGCCACTCACCCACTCTACCTCTGTCGCCCATGCCTCCGACCGCACAGGCCACTCAGGCGCCGCCACCCATGCCTCTTCGACCGTCGTCGTCCCTGATGTACGCTTGTAGGAGCACCTTCACCTCATAGTATGACGCGCTGATGCCACTAGCGCAGGAATTGCATCTCCAGCACGGTGGACCTTATCTCCTCCTCAACCTTCTCCCCTACACCCCACCCATGATGGCAGCTCTGAAACCTCTTCCCCTTACCCTATTCCTGGTGGCCTGGTCTCCCTGCGTCCATAGTCGTCACCTACTGGCCTTGCACCCTCGCCTAGCGCCTCCTTTTGGATGTTGTGTACCGCTTAAAAGGGACTTCGCTGGTCGGCCATGGCCAATACCCCCACAGGTCCAGGCCACAGCCGCAGTGACACCTCCTATCGCACTAGCACCACGAGGGCAAGCAGATTGTGGATGGCACAGCCACGACCATTCTTGGCCTTGTTGACCGACAGCACTGAGCGCTATAGTCCACCTTTGTATGTCACGCCTGCCTCCGTAGGTCTGCAATAACGCAAACCTTTCGACAGAGGCCTTGTTTAGTTCACCTTGAAAACCAAAAAGTTTTCAAGATTCCCCATCACATCGAATCTTGTGGCACATGCATGAAACATTAAATATAGACAAAAACAAAAACTAATTACATAGTTTAGCTGGAAATCACGAGACGAATCTTTTGATCCAAATTAGTCCATAATTGAATAATATTTGTCACAAACAAACGAAAGTGCTACAGTACCGAAAACTTTTCACTTTTCGGAACTAAACAAGACCAGAGGTGAATGTTTTGCCCGCCTCTGTTGACCATTTTTAACTGCCTCGGATAAGATTTATGTAGTAGTGACTAATCTCCTTTAAGTTATTGTAGTGAGTAGCCTATGATGTATCTATGTCTTTCTAGGACAATGACAAGTTCATGTGTTTCTTCTTTCGAAAGCTTGTCACTAATGATGACTAGTTTCTCAACTGTTTTTGAGAAAGACATATTTCAATCTGGAACGAAAGGGTTTAAGCTCAATCGGGAGAGGTGTAGCTTGGTTTTATCTGGCTGAACAGGCTCTCCTAACTCATCCTCTTCTTGAACGAAGTGTTCATCGTCAACAAAGTGGGGGACCTTATGGGGGGGGGGGTTAAGCCCCCAACGAAACATATTACGGGCTTAGTATGAATTCTTCTTTTGTTCCATGAACATGGTTAAAGCATGGTAGTTGTCTAGCTTTGTTTTTCTCTCCATACTGTGCTTCCCTGCATTGATGTGTATTTTTGGTTCAATCATGTAGGAAAAAGCAACACCACTTCAGTGATTGTTTATTTCTTAGAGTTTGAAGCTTTCAAAAGATTGGCTTCCTGTTTTTTAATTAGTGTTCGCTCATTCCTTCAATTTCTTATTATAGAATATTTCCTCCCCTCCCCATTTCAGAATAGAAGAAAACTGTGTAAAGCGATGAAGCAATGTCTTCAGTGGTTGATGAGTGCAAAAGTATGGAATGCCTATATCTATTGATCAATCAAATTATGGAGAAATCTTATTCACCTTTTGCTTCCCTACATGAAAATAGGATCAGATAATATTGGCATATCATTAGGCAGTAGCAATACTAGCATTGACATGCATTAGATAATACATTGTACTTACTAAGCAAAAGATAAAATGGTTATTAACTGGACAGTAATATGGACAAAAAATAGGCAATAATAATGGGTGTGCTAAATGCAAAACAATACATAAGGTTCTACATTATGCAATTATATGATTTTAAAATAGTAACAAATATATTTCATAATTTGGCAATTTCAACCAAATAATTTCCTTTTATTATCAATTTCCTTGGGTAGTATGTCACATACATTAGCAGTGGTGGTAGAATACAGAAGCTAGTTCTTCATCCTGCTATACATGCTTTCTGATTTCTGTGCATGTTTCGTCATTATATTTGCAAGTGACCAAAGCATCCAACATCAAACAAAAGAGGGGAAGGTAGTATGTTCAATGAAGCAAATATGACGTGCAATATGTTCAGTGAAGCAAATGTTATCTCCAGCCAGGCTGTGTGTGGATGGCTCATATAGTACGATGGCCGTGCACTATCCCATTCCCTATATTTAAGGCTATTCACATTTTTTTGTCAAATCATGATTAGATAGCCCCTATCTCGTCCTTCTTTTCTTGTGCATAGTGCACGACATAGTGTAATGACTCATCACTCTTGTCCCATGCATGTTTTTCTTTATCTACGCACTCTTACACATCACACATAAAGATATCTTATAATAAAGTATTGATAGATAGGAACAAAAAATTACTAAGATGGGTGTTGTACTGTTTTTTTATCTTTATTTTGTCCTTTTGCCCTTTTTATCACAAATTTCAATTTCCTCCCTCTTCTCTATGGCACTCTTTTTGTGCTTGTTTCTGTTTCCTTGAGTAAAGTAGGCATCCTGTGGGTGATGAGGCCAAGAGCATGAAAACATGTAGCTTGGTAAGACATGATTAATTAGTGTTATTTTTGTTGGTGTAATTAATGTCCTAAAATGAAAAATAGAACACTTGGCATGAGGTGAGTTTACACGCATTTGCACTAGGTCCTTTTATCATGTCTAATCTTGTCAAACCTTTAGGATAATCAAGTATTCTTGGTATACTTTTATGATCCTATAAACAAAAGAAAATTTCTATAGTTAACAAACATAATACAAAAAGGCAATGTGAACTTCATATAGGATACTAAACAAAGTATTTCCAATAACAAAAACCACAGCCTCATAATATGTTGTAATATCTTAGTGGCATACAACATTTGAGACTGTATAGACCAAAGTCTACATATTATTACTTGAAATAAACATAACTGAACGAAACTCTACTGGTGGTAATCTCTTAAAGTTTAACTCCAGCACCTTATTCATAATGCCATTGCCCACTCTACAGCACTATTTCTGCCACATAAATTACTTCCCTGCCTCATTCGTATCAGCTTTGTCGTTGGTTCCGCTCGTACCCTCATTATTATCCTTTGCCTTCTCTATTGGTAGGTCGGTGAGGCTACCTGAGCTAGAATTTCCCTCTGAATTACCCTGCCCAAGGAAGTTGAAGAAGTGGACTTGCCCTCCATCTGCAATGTTGTAACGCTGGGCAATGGCACGTGGTGCGCGCTTCTTCTTCTTCTTGTAGATGCAACAGACAACCCAGGAGTCATCTGGACTAATCATGACAGGAACAACCTTGGGCACACTTGCTGTAGTAGTATTGGAGAGAGCTTCAGAGAGATTAACCTTTTCCTACAGAGAGTTCACAAAACTATTTGTTATGCAGTGCCGTTTTGGGTGAAAATGGGTAAAACATGGTGAATACTAATGCTGTTTTACATATAACAGCAGCTAGGCTTGGCAGCAAAAGCTAAGTTTGAGGTTACTAATTTTAAAACTGACCAAATTGGACAGCATGAATGATTTTTTTATTATGTCTTTCTCACTACTCAAAATGATGAAGGTTATTGAATCAGATATTAGATGTTCTCTATAAACTCTATGTTAGAATATAGGACCAATGCTTGAGATGTTACATCAACAATTCCACGAGAAACAAGTTACCGACACGTGTTGTTGCCGAACTAGTCAACCACTTTCGAGCAATCCGACAACGAACCCCTTTTTACATAAATATTTTGAATCTTCGAAGAATCCCGCCCAAGGACAACTAACTATAACTATTTCCCCACACAAAAAAATTTGCTGGACCAAGTAGTAAGATTCACTCTTAAACCATGCAGCTTATCATGTATACCCCCTCCCCCCCCCCCTAATTGACATGTAAACAATAGTATTCAAGAACAAAATTATTTGGATTTTGAGTCAATATACCTTTGTGATTGCCACTAAATCACGGCTTTGTTCTCCTAGGTTGTTGGTTCCATTAGGACTAATCACTGGATAGGGTGTGAGGCCAGCTTGAACAAGGCTATATTCTTGCATGACCCATTCAGTGTTCTCACCAACTGCTGCCTTGCCAAGGTAGAACACCAGTGTTTTCTTTAGCCCAACCATCAAAGGCATTCCACCATTGATGATATTGCTAAAGATGGGCATGTCCTTACCCGATGCCCTCCAGTGTCCATCACCTGCTGCACGATTGTACCGTTTTCCATGTGGCCATCTTTTTACTCTTTGACAAAAGAAGTATTTCTCCACAGATCCCTCTGTGTACATACAGCAATAAAACAAGAAAAAACCAAGCAGGGGATTTTTAGTCATACATAGATCAGATCAGATTGTAGCAGGAGCAATCAAATGAAATTAAAAGGAACTTATATATGTATTTGTTGGGAAAGGTTGGTGTATGTGCACATGACCTGGTACTAGGTCCCAAGGGTTGCAGCTTCGGATATCCACATCAACAATGAACGTTGAGGGGAGTGGTTCATTCACAGCACGAGGACGAAGGTAGCGCATCACGATCTCCTCTTCAGTAGGTTTAAACTTGTACCCTGGCGCAAGTTCCATATAGGCTTCACATGCTGTGGGCTTAGAGAAATTCATGGATGTGCACACTTGGGTGAATGGGGGGCTCTACTCTAGATATGGTGAGCTTTATTTGAGATTATTTGGTGATGGAATAGAAGTGTAGGAAAGGGACATTTATAGGTGGAAGGGGGCTGTTACATTGCGTGAGGGTAACTCATCTCTATCTCCTCTCCTATGTCACTATCCCTCTACACAATTTTCGTCCTTCCCCTTTTTTGGTCCCCACCATCCAGTGTGTGCCTTAAAAGATATGATTAAAAAGGCCGCAGATAAGGGTTTATCTCCACATTCTCTCCCTTAAAATCCATGAAGTTTATAACTTAACACCACCACCATCAACACCCCACCCCCCCCCACCCCCCCCCCCCCCCCCCCCCCCGCGTGTGCACTCAACCTCTTGATATTTTGTATGATCGTTCCTCTTTGGTGACCTTCAAATGCTTTTTTTGCAGCCCCTTAGGTGTTTTGTTGTATGGGTTCCTAGTGGTTCAAATGGAGTCGCACTAGCTAGTTATGTTTCCTGCATCACTAACTTGGTAGTAATCTGCTAGAGCCATGGAGACGATGTCCATTGTTTATTCAGAGGTTCCTTCATAATTAACTGCAGTGTAGCTTTGTTTGACATCCTTTTGATTCTGCACCGATAATTGTATGTATCCGTTCCATTCACCAATTTTTTCTCTCATGCTAAAAATAATTTCTGCATATAGTCCAAACGCGAAGAAGGGGTAAAGTGAGGAGGACTCAAGCTCATTTTCCCCACTATCCCACCAACAGAATTTGTTCTCTTTGGATCTAGACAAAGTAATACTAGGTGTCAGTGACTAGACCTTGTTTCTTGTTTCTTTGCATGATAACAGTTCGTCTCATCTAGTTACTTTAATCCACCTTTTTAATTTTGAGTCTCTTGTGGGGGAGGTGATGCATGGAGTTAAGATGCAGACATATGAGACTGAAACTATGTGCGCTAAAGGGTTTCTAGTTGACCTTGCTTCCAAGTTTGGTCCAGCCTTCAATTACATGGTTATGTTTCTTGTATGCTTTTTTTGTTTTAGCTAAGTGAGTACAAGCTAATAATGTTACTATGTTATGTTATTATTAATTAAGTAAATCTTGAATCAGTTGCCAACAAAACTATAGTCGTACACACCACGAAAGCATCACATATCTGTTAGTTTTATATTGCTTCCATGGGCATAGTACCATCTGTTGCAAAACGGTTTAGAGATTTAGATATAGGTCCATCTGATTATTTATTCTGCTATGTTTGCATCATCTGCATGTGGAGAAGTGATAGAGTGAGGGACAAGCTGACTTTTCCACTCTATCTTTGCTTTGCCACCAGTATACTCAAGCTAGTTTTTCCTCTCTGTTTATCTATAACAAATAAATGGTATTCTATGCACAATTTTCACAGTCTTTAATCAACAGAATTCGTGTTCCAACTCAAACAAATAGATGCTTTGAGTAAATGAGTAATACTTTTTATTTTATACTATCAGTTTCTGCTTTCATAGTAGTTTGTTAGTTGAGCCTACCTTTTTGTTTCATGTGTCTTGTGGGATGACATGATGCATACAGACATACCAGAGCAAAACTATGGGTCATTGACAATATATCTTGGATACTACTTTTAAGTTTGCTTATGTCTTCCTTTTAGAAATAGGAGTGTGTATATAGATCTGATATCTACCAGCTGCCCTACATCAATCGAACACACTGCAACGCCCCCCTAGATCATCAACCCCACCTGTTCCAGATCCAGGGTTTGCAGTGTCCCCTTCCCTCCACTAGTGACAGCCACCTAAATCACCATTCTCTAGGTGAGGGCAGCCGGGCAGCGACCTGATTTTCATCCATGGAAATAGTGTTAACCCTAGTGGCGGCAATGACATGCGACCAAGCGTAGACATTGGCACCAACTTTGTGGTCGCCTTCAAGAGCAGTGGCATCCATGGCGGTGTTACCACTAGTGGCTTCGACAAGCTCCTCCACTAGTACAGAAAAACCTTTTAGAGGCAGTTAAAATCGGTTTTTAGGTGCGGTTTGATAAACTACTATAATACCATCGAATGATTTCTAGGGGTGGTTCCATTAGAATATCTGCCCCCTCAAAATGGTATTTTCAGGAGCGGTTGCAGTAGAAGACTACTAGGGATGTGCTCATCAATGACGCTACCATTTCGTCATTGAAGACACCCAAATCGTCATTGAGTTTCTTTTGTGATGAATTAGTGACGAAACGATCTTCGTCATGGAATGAGCGTCATAGATTTCCAACAGTGACGAAAAGACAATTTGCGTCATAGATTGGCATTCATTCTATGACGAAAAAGCCATCGTCACAAAAAGAAATCATTCTATGACGAAACGTATTCGTCATTGCTGTTCCCATATTTTCGTCATAGTCTAGCAGCCCATCAGGCTGCCAAACGGCGTTTGCCACGCTGGCAGCTAACGTGGCGAGTTGACGAGGCGGCCACGTGGCGAGCTGACGAGGGGGCCACGTGACGAGGTGACGTGGCTGCTACATGGCGAGGTGACGTGGTCTGCAACGTGTATGCAGACACGGCTTGCCATGTGGCCATGACGTGGTTGCCACGCGTCTGGTGACTATTGTACGCGTGGCGTTCCTCTGGTTGGTCCACGTGTCCTGCTCTGGTTGATTCTCATTTTCGTCGCAGATCAAATTTTAAGTTCATGACAGAATGAATTATAACATCGTCACTGAATGAATTATTTCATCACTAGTGTAGTGGTCATGCTGGATTTTTTTCAAAATTCAAATAATATTTGAATTCACCAAAAGCTTGCATAAAATTAAAGATGCAGTACTCATAGCTTAATCATCACTATTAGACTCGGTTCACATAACTCAATTTACATCAATAGCAACATAACTCAGTTCACCATAAACTTGTTTCAAATTGTAAACAGATGGAAACTACCATCCGTGCTCATGTCGAAGAAGCATTGTTGATGGACAAGATACGCTTGAGCAACGCATTGTTCTCCTCCATTGCCTTGTTATTTTTCTTTGTCAGCTTCTTCATCTCCTCCATCTCCTTCTGTGCCCTTGCCAGTCTTTCCTCAGCTTCTTCACTTCTCTTCTTGTGATCGTCGAGCTCACCTTGTACTGTAGCCTTAGCTTCAACTGCTAGTTGTTCCCGAAGCTCACTTTCATTTGATATAGATGATGTGGAGGATGGCACTAGTTTGATGCCAACACTCTTCAGGAAAACATTGGAGCTGTTCTTAGACAGAACCTGGGACACAACCTGCACACTAGATACTTCTGTCTCACCTTCACCAACAGGTTCTGCCCTTAAAGCTTCCATATTGACATGAAACACCAATCACCCATCATTAGTTGTTAATTAGTGCTTAAATCTAAGAAAATATCACACAAGATTTACTTTTAAGAATATAGTCAGCAAGATTTGTGGTAGAGAGAGGTATAAGTAAAATGATCAGGCTGTAGCAAATTACAACAGACAAAATATATTGAACCTGTCACTATATTGTGTAATTAGGCATCTTTCAAGGAAAAAAATAAAACCAGAAAGAAATAGTAAATAACTTCTACTTGAGTTTTAATAAGACCTCTCAAATCTATCTATATGCATAGATCAATTTTCTTGGTTGATAACATAGCCCACAAAAAGGGGAAATATGATGATTGTATTAATTGCAGCTAACAGTTCCTATTTTCATCCCTAAATCTTAAACTTCACTGTCAATTGTGATTGGAAGGTAAAGCTGTAAACTGCACCTTTTCATTTGTCAAATCCAGTAACACCTACAACTTGATCCTACACAGAGCCACTAATTATGTGTAGACTAGCATATCACAAAGGCACTAACAGCTACAACTTGGTCCTACATAGGCTAGCCAAATGCACACATAGGTCGCTGTTGCATGCTACATGACTTTTCTGTATAAACCTATCTCTCTTGTCATGATGACAGGTAGGACTCAGGTTAATAAGTCTAGTGAAATCTGTTATTCATGTCAAGCTAATAAGTCCAGTGACATCAAGTTTCCTATCTCTCCTCTCAAGATGATAGGTAGGACTCAGGTCTGGATATGTTGTATAATACCAAGACTAAGAAAGACAGGCAAATGAAGACCAAGTCATAAAGAAGCACAACTGCACAAGTTATTCAACTTTTGGACAAAATGGCACACTGAAACTCATGCAGGTGACCATGCTTGGAGCTGGTATGGCAGCTCTAGCTTGAAGGCCTCCACCACATCAAGTTCTTCATTTTGTTGTGTGTTGGGTTCTGCTTCTGTTTCATAGAGATTCCATTACAGCAAAGTTTTGTGAGTCTTATGGTACAAAAGTCAATTTTATGTACAGAATGAGTTACTTACATATGCATGTAAGTGTGCCACATAGCTACAAGAACCGATAGTCTGATGATACTTCAGTCTACTGCGATTAATCTTGTTCTTTTCACTTGTTTCCTAAATGAGAATGAACATGTGAGATAATTTCATAGGTTTAAAATGAGAAGATCTATTGGAAACTTAATGAGATAGAATATATGACAAGATACCCATACCATGTTTTTTTTGGATTAGTCCACTTTGCAACCAGGGCCTGCTACTCTTGATTAGACATGCATGGAACTGGAGAAGTAGTGGGAATCTCATTTGCAGGTACACCATTGAAGTATTTCTTCTTCAGTCGATACCGCATTTGTCGGACCCTAGACCGCAGCACATCGGTGCAAGCTTCCTCAGTTGGCTTGTCCTCCTTGTTAATGGCCAAGCACCCCTAGACATATGACAACTCGATATTTAGTTAGTCAATTCAAGTTCAGAAGATATTCAAGTCAAACATAGGAACAGTAAGGCACTTACAAAATCATTGTAATATTTGTCGTCTTTCTTGTACAACCTTCCAGTGAGGTAGGATAAGAACTTTATCTCAAATGATGACACCGGACTCAGATACAAACTTGGCTGCTTGAACAGGTTCATGAGGCCTTCTTTTGCCTTGAGCAACAGCTATGGGCAGTCTCCTCCCATAGCTTTTGTCATCCTGTCCAGCTATGATCCCTTTATGGGTGGCCTAGGTTCCCTTGGGGCTCACTGAGCAGGAGCTACAAAATAGAAATTGAATTTAAATGCTTTGGTTTCATGCAATTCAGCCAAAAGATGACAAATTTTGATGAGAAGCAAAGTTTTACTTGCCTTCGGTGTCTCCTCTACATTGACTTCATCATGACATGTACTACCTTGAGTAGCACCTCCACTTTCTTCCTCTGCAGGTGTAATGTCCTGAACACCAGCTGTATTGCCTTCTTCTGCAGCTGTAGAAGATCTTTGTGTTATTTCTTCTTCATTCTGCCCTTGTGTTGCTAAGAAATAAAGCCTTTTTATGTTCTTGTTTGTGATTGAGGAGGTTGCACCTCTGATCCTTCAGATGCCCTGACTCTCTTGATAGCCCTTCCTCCTGGAGCCATGTTGTCACCTGTCTTCTTCCTCTTTGAAGCTTTGCCTCTAGGACTAGGAGTAAACCCTAGAGGATACTGTAGAAAAAACAAGTGTCATCATGGGTTGTGGCTGGTCATCAGATTCAGTACTTAAGTATGATCATCAGATTCAGCAAATCAGTAGATTCAGTACTTAATTTTAGGGAATACTAACTTAAGTATTTACCTTTGTTGCTAGGGGTTGTGGCTGGTCATCAGATTCAGTGTCATCATCATCACTACCTCCTTAATTTTAGGTGGAAGTGTGAGTATGTGTGTTCGTGAGGGCCCAGAGCTCAGTGGAGTCGACCATGGTGGTGTCCATCTCAAAAACCCAAGCCATGTCATCCGTCTTCAATGGATGAGAGTGAGACAGTAACCAACTTCACCACACCGCGACCGGTTGGTGCACACGACACTACTAGAGATTGGGTCTTTGTCTAGTGCGCCAGACACTCGGCAAAGGTCTAATTGCACTAGGCAGAGGTTTTGCTGAGTGCTACACTCGGCAAAAACCACTCGGTAACCAATTTATCGACAAAGGCCTCACTCGGCAAAGGAAAGACACTGTCACGGTAGTTCCGCCGTTAACAGTTGCTTTGTCGAGTGCCTTCCAGCAGGGCACTCGGCAAAGAAAATATTTTCTTTTTAAAAATTCTTTGTGGAGTGCCTTCCTGCAGGACACTCAGCAAAGAAAAAATAAAAATTCTTTGCCCAGTGCCTTTCCGTAGGGCACTCAGCAAAGAAAAAAATCTTTATTGAAAATTCTTTGCCGAGTGCCTTCCCGAAGAGCACTCGGTAAAGAAATAAACTTTTTTTTGAAAATTCTTTGTCGAGTGCCTTCTCGCAGAGCACTTGGCAAAGAAACAATTTTTCGAAAAATT
>Ga0182004_10003345_pt1 | contig 12767 bp, 9 predicted proteins | sample Sormic07211540_1_FD_120479 | JGI IMG/M metagenome (GOLD analysis project Ga0182004, IMG submission 120479) | Endophyte microbial communities from Sorghum bicolor roots, Mead, Nebraska, USA - 072115-40_1 MetaG | ecosystem: Host-associated > Plants > Roots > Unclassified | place: USA: Nebraska... | reverse complement strand
GTCGTCGGTGCTGCTCCCCATGTCGCCGGCGTACGGTCTGTGGGCCGTCGCCGACGAGCAGCCATGGTGGAAGACTACAGCGAGGAGGAGGACCACCACGCATGGCAGCGACCGCTTGGAGGAGGACGCCATGGATGATCGGGACTGGTCGGCCTAGCCCGCGGTTGGTCTACACGCTAATGGTAACAGGATGAGACAAATGATTGATGGAGATGCATATATAAACGAGTGGTGCTGAGATGGATATACGTACACAACTGTGATTGGAGAGGGGACGGACAAGTCAAGTCTTGATGCACCTCGGCCCTTGTGCTGACAAAGCTAGAGCCAGTCAGACAGACACACCACACCAGTTCAATGATGCTCCGAAAAATATTTTGTGCAAACCATCTCTTCTCGGCAGAATTGTAAAAACCCCACTAGAAAAACATACCTGAGAGAAAAAACTGAAATGATACACATCCATAATACATCTATAAGAAAACTATTCAAACCCCATCTATAACAAGCATACTAAGGCCTTGTTTAGTTCACTCCGAAATCCAAAAAATTTTCAAGATTCTCTGTCACATCGAATCTTGCGGCATATGTATGAAATATTAAATATAGACGAAAATAAAAACTAATCACACAGTTTGACTGTAAATTACGAGACGAATCTTTTGACCTTAATTAGTCTATGATTGGACAATATTTACCATAAACAAACGAAAGTGCTACAGTAGCGAAATCTAAAAATTTTTCACATCTAAACAAGGCCTAAAAGAACAAATTTTATGTGCACATGCACTACTAGAGAAGTTTGCCTTTGTAGTGTATATGCACATGAAACTTGTTCTTTTCGTATGAATCTTTATAAAATTATTGGAATCTTAATTGTTTTTATAATATATGCGTTTAAGATGCACATTTTTTTTAGACTTGTTATATATGCGATGGGTTCTTTATTTATTTTTCATATATCGTTTGATAGCTTTAGATCGCTAGTCTATTACAATATCATAGTATAGGATTAATGTGGTAGGTTTAGCCATTAAAAAGAAACGCTACTTACTTGTTAGATAAAGTTGTGGTCGATGAGAAAAATGACCATGTGTATTATTCTGATGAACAGTAATGTATATATACATCTGGCAGTTGCTTTCTAGCGAAAAGGTGCCTATCGGTGATGCCTACTGGTGAACCGTCATTAGCAGTTGCTAATGACAAGAATTACAATAATTGATCACTAATTAATTATCCTAATTAATCTCAACACTCCCCCTTGATCAATTGATCTTGTGTAGGCATCCTTGTTTGTTCATCAATCAATGTCTTGTAGCTTTGGAAAACCCTAAGGGAAAAAACCGAAGTATATCGATATACCAGGCAAAACTCCTTAAAATCGAGTGGAAAAAATAAGAAGAAACACCATGATATATATTACTCCCAATTTTATAGACCCTCTGGGTATTCCCAAAGACATAGTCTAAAAAAACTTTGATCAAAGATCAATATGTCATATATTACCCTCGAAAAACCTCTGTGAGGAAAAATAGATAATATGGCATTTACTATGTGTAACTGTTACCTCATTTAAAACTTTATATGAGAAAACTCTAGAAGAGTAAAACTCATATAAAGGAAAGAGTATAACGTATAGTGAAAATAGGTTCTACTTATAGAGATTATCCCCCTGATTCTCGTAAATCTTTAAGCCTTCTCATACCAATGCCCTCAACACATTTACGAAATGCGGAGTATGGTAGGGATTTTGTGCATAAATCTGCTAGATTATTACATGACTTAGTTTGCAAGATTTCAATTTCTCTATCATTACATGGCTTAGTTACCAATGCCCTCAACACATAATTTCTCTTTTCTTTTACATGCCCTCAACCCCCTTCTTTTGTGAAACATTTTTTTATTTTTCTTGTTGGGACATATAGATATCCAAGCAATAGAAACATTCCTCAAATAAAAATAAAATGGTTTATTAGCTAATATAAAGAAAAGAACTTTGGAGTGGAGTGCGACGTGACAACTTGTTTGTTCTTTCATTCTTTTTGGAGCTATTTACCTTTATGGCCCCCCAAAAAAAAATACATCTTCTTTATATGGTCTTTTTTATTTTGAACTTGCCTGTATGGCCTCAATAAAATTTTCTTCCTTATATAGTCTTCTGTCTGTTTTCTACACCTAACAGTGTTAAGTCAAGGATAAAATGACCAATTTGCCCCTGGCAAAAAAAAGTGGAGTTTTATTTGTCTATTATACATTTGGAGTAATATTACGCAAATAAATTTTAAAATGTACATGTAAGTTTAGAATATTACGCAGATATATTTTAAAATGTACAGGTAAGTTTGTAGTAGTATTACACAAATAGATTTTAAAATGTACAACAGACAAACAAAACTTTGTATTTTTTTCACTAGGGGTAAAATAGTCATTTTACTATTGACTTAACACCGTCAAGTGCCAAAAAAGAACGGAAGGCCATAGAAGGAAGAAAATTTCTTTTTAGGATCATACAAGTAAGTTCAAAATAAAAAGAGTCATGTAAAAGCAAGATGTATTTTTTCTATGGCCATACAGTTAAATATCTCCTTTTTGTGAGCGGTGTTTTCCCACGTGCCATCAGCCTGGGTAAATCACCAACCAACGTTGCTTCGACAAGTTACAGCCCATAGGCCTGCAGACTGACGGCCCATCATCGTCCATCGCTGGGGATTCGTTTGGAAATCCGCTTGTGGGCTGTGGCAAGCCAATCAGGAAAACGACACCTGGGCCGCAGTGTGTGGACAAGAATTGAGACGCCACATAATCTGTTTTGCTGCTACTGTGAAGACTTTACCCCTGCTTAATGACGAGATTAAGCTGATTGGTTTGATTTGGTTTCTGAATGGAAATGTCTGAACTGAAGACGTCAATGACGTTCAGATTTGAAGAGACATTAATGGAGTCTCCAACAATATTAAGCTAGTACTAGCTCTAAGCTAGCAAACGTGGAAGAGAACCAATAGCATTTATATCATATTGTGAGAGAGGGAGGGCTAACGTGAAACGTGCGAGTCTATCTCTTGTCTTTTGCACTATCCAGCGAATAAAACATTGATTCAAATAGCCCTATGCTAGACCATTGGGGACGCTCTAAGGCTGATGGGAACTGCTTGCTGCAGCAGCACCAGCTGCAGCCACTCCTAGAAAGGGCAGCCGAGTAGGGCTAACACAGCACATTCTAGACGCAAACTGCTAACTGAAACCGAAATATGGTGATAAAATCTTTTTCCAAAAGTCTTTTGAGAGTAAGGTGACATTGAAATCTGGGCACAAACCCTTGGTCTAAACAAACACTCGGCAAACAAATCTCAACTTCTTGCACCATGGAATAGACAAATAAAACTTATTTGCGTAATCTCAACTCAGCATACTGCAATTACTAATGAAGCGCCAAAATTACTCTGGATTTAACCACCAGCTATTACAGATGTGCATACAGTACAAGTTCTACATGATGAACATGACCACTGTCCACTATTGATCAGGCTCGAAATGGTCATGATGCTGTTTTCTGTACAATTCTTTCAACTATTGTACTCCTATATGACCTACGAACAAAAGTACAAAACACAGCTAGATTATCTCGAGTGGTTCTGAAGCTGAACTCTCATCTACATGTATTTGGTTTCAGTGCTTACACATAGAACACCTGCCCAACATTCAGAAGGCTCTCATGGGGAACATTGAAGATGGCACTGTTCTCCCTGCAGATCTTCCTAAGGAAAGCATACATGTAGTTGATAGCAAACTTCTTGATGAACCCTGAATCCCTACGGGCCCTGACAATCGTGTTCCCTAGGATGTGCACCACCCCAGCGTCCCTGCACGCGTTCAGAAACGCAATCTCGTCGCCCACAGTCTGGTACATCTGACCTGATGACACAACCTGGCTGTTCCCTATATGATTTGGGGACTGCACCTGTATAATGGAGTCATGGGATGTATAGCTGAGATCCATGTTTGAACTGGTGCTGATGCCATTGATTCTTTGGTTGGCGTTGCCTGCCTGGTTCAGCTCACGGGTGCTGTAGTCATCAGAATCCGTGTACTCTTCCATCATACTCTCCAGCCTGATATAGAGCATCAGGCTGTTAAAGAGCATCTGCTCGAAGTCGTCATCCTTCTTGTGGATGTCCTTGTAGCCATACCGCGCCACACATCTAAACATGTGGAAGTTCTTGGGACCAATTCGCTTCACAAGGAACCTTTCATCTAGTGGCACAGTGTAAACAGGAAGGTATTTCACACAGACGAAGACCAGAGTGGAGTGGATGGCAGGGAGATTGGTGATGAAGTGTGAGAAGATGTGAGGGACACCACTCGCCAGCTCGGTGTAAACCAGGCCTACACCAGGCACCCTGACCAGACCAAGGCTTGGGCCAAGGCCTAGGATCCACGCCATGGATACCTTGCTGTGCATCTCGAATTCATACCGCTTGAGTGTACCATAGTGCCATACATACATGATGATGAGGAAGGCAACAGCAAACACAAGTGGAACCCAACCACCCTGATCGATCTTCCGCACCACAGCAGTGAAGTATGGAATTTCAATAACCAATGACAGCGTGGTGAAAAGAATGACCAAGGTCCAGTGGCTGCGCCACACCAGCAGCATTATGGGGATCATGAGAAATGTTGTCACAAGCATAACCATTATCACAGCAGTACCTGTTTACACAACATTAGTCCATGTTAGCAACTGAGCTGGAACATCAAATGCAGAGACAGATATGGGAAGATTTTACCATATGCATTTGCTATCTGACTTTGGTTTTTAAATCCAGCAGTGACAGCGATGCAGAATATCAAAAGGATCCAATTAATATCAGGACTGTATATTTGGCCTAGATATTTCTTGGAAGTATGGATAATTCTCACTCTGGGGAAGCACCCTAGAGCAAGTGCTTGCTTGATAATTGAATAGGTCATCGATATAGTTGCCTGACTAGCAACTACTGCAGCAGCTGTTGCAACAATGAATGATGGCCAAAGTACAGAATCTGTACCAAATAATGGTGTCAATGTGCATTCATGTATACATGGTAAACGAAGACTCCCTCTATCTGACATTACCTGGAAGGGAAAAATAGAAGGCATGGGAGACATGGTCTTTGTTCTGAGCTATATAGGCAGCTTGGCCCGTATACTGCAAAAGAAGGCATGGAAACACAACCACCGTGAAAGCAATCTGCACACAAAAATGTGATGTCATCAGCAGGCAAGCAAAAGGATTTACTTCTGTACTCATGTGAGAAGAGTAGGTAAAAAAGTACATTTGCTTCTAAAAGGTTCCTTGGTTATCATAAGAACATTTTCAGTCAATAAACTACCTGAATAGCTTGTACAGGGAAATATGAAAGATCAGCAAACAATGCTTCTGTCCCTGAAACATGGCCCAATATTTCAGTCCTGGTAATTGCCATTAAACAAAGGACAAGATTATTATAAAATTAGGAAAGATGTTCAAACCTGTAATGCTAAGCATAATTCCTCCTAAAGAAGCCCAGCTAGTCTTCCCTCGCTTAAAGTACCGATATACATAAATAGGATTAAAAGCCTTGAGAACAGATTGATCGTATTTGGAAATGTTTACGGCGCCCAGGACTCCAATGAGTATGAACCAAACAAATACTATTGGAGCAAAAAGCCAACTGACTTTATCAGTACCAAAGTGCTGCATGCTGAATAATCCAATCAATATAACCACAGAGACGATGACAACCACATCTGATATGGGAAAAAATGAAAGAATTCAGTCATCCACATACTGATCTCAGTATAATGATCAATGGTCAATGTCTTTTAAAACAGTGACACTAAACAAAACTATTCAGTGTACTACATTACCACTATAAAGATTACAAATGTGAAGGGAAAATTCTCAAATCACAGTCAACATGTTATGTTAACATTATTCTTTGAATAGACTCTGAAGAAGGTTATCATTTTACTAGATAAAACAGCATGGAAAGTTATGTTGCTTTGTTATTCATATCACACCTCCACATTTCTAGTTGAACTACTGATGGTGAAGAAATTAACATCATCCGCTGAGTGTAATAGCAGTTAAAGATATGAAAGACCAAGGTATAAGCTAATGAATGCAGGAAAAACAATACTAACTTCCAGATTTCACAAGTACCATTTCTCATTCTGGGCTGCTCCACTTGTATTCCTCCAGTTGCAGAAAGAACTGCAAGTTGTGATGCAAACCTAAGATCAATTCACTTGGGCAGAAATAAAATAGCAAACATCATGAAAAAGATATATGTAACACAATTAAAGGGGTGGAAGGGCATTATAATACTGAATATTTTCCTGGTCAAATATTGTTAACTGAACATTGAGCCAATAGAAATAGAAGGTAAAACAGAACATCACTATGCCGTAAGTTTTTTTTCATTTTAAAGCATGAAAACAGTTATAATTTGATAAATCATGTGGTTGTGGGACATTATCTAATTGCCGAAAACGTTACTGTATTTCCTGGAGGAACTGTTAAGGTTAACATTATATTTCAAAGGAACTGCCAGGATGCCTTGGAGAATTTTTTTTTCAGTGACCAAATGACTTCATTAATATTGATGTTCAGTATGCCAATGATAGAATTTGTTGAGAAAATATGCTGTTTTGCAGTTCACATCAAACTAAAAGCTATAATCTAAGTTCTCATCAAAATATCAATTTCAGTAAATATGGTAATAAATGAATAGTAAAAAACATAGAGATTTTTCATAAAAAATAACATAAAGATACTCACCTGATATTGCAGGAGTGAGGATTCCATCTCCAACTGCCATACAAGTACCAAAAAGAACAAGAATAAGAATGGCATTCTTCCTGATTTGGTGCCCCTCTAACCATCTTTTAATCTTTGCAGCAAGAGATTTCTCATCATATGTGTGGCGGCTGTATGTTGTTAGGTCTTCATCTGTTCTATGCTGATTCGGAATAATGTTTATCTTTGCATGCCGGCAAAGCAGTGAGTAAAGAGCAAATGTTCCACCTGGCATTACAGTAAAACTCTATTATGTTGATATTCGTGATCACAGAATTTGTAAGCCAAACTGATTGAAAATTTACTAATATGCGAAGATCAAGTACTGAAGATGATAACATGCTCAAGTGCGCAAATCTTTGCAACCACAACCAAATGGCTCAAAACAAACATTGGACAATATGAGGCTTTCCTATCACACTTTTCATCATAATATTTAGTTCAGTTTGCTTCTGGAAGTTCAGAATGATCATGCTAATCTGTTAGAGGTATGATGCATTCTGACTTTGAGCTAAACCAATAAAAGGCTTAAATGATTGTAGTGTTGCATGACATGAATCAAAACAAAATGCAGAAAGCATGTGAATGAGAAATTTAGCAAATAAGCACCCTAGGAGAGCTGTAAAACAATATGTTTACTTTTACTGTATCCTCTGAACAAACTAGAATGATCAGATTCTTTCATAACTGAAGCAGAAATTTCAAGGAAGCAAGAGTGTAAGACATACTCGTACCTTGGCCATTATCGTTTGCCCTCAAGACAATGAAGACGTATTTAACAAGTGGAATCAGGGTAAGGGAGTAAATAATAAGCGAGAGTGCTCCAATAACTTGTTCCGTGTCTTCTATTTCACGAGGGAAAATGTTATAGAATACATATAAAGGCGATGTGCCTAAATCCCCAAACACCACACCGAGGCTTTGGAAAGCTAGTTGTAACAGCACAATTGTAGGGTAGGTCTGCATATGCAAAAGGGGAAACAAGAAGAGGGCAAAATTACTAACCACTCATTAGCAGATCAGTTAGGCAGACACTACTAATAATCATAAAATGAACCAGTTGACACCATCTAAGGTAGCATTTCAGAGTAAAAGTTGTGAAATGAAAAATCCCTTTGCAAGCAGTTACGTGATAATCACCTTTTCCCTGTACATATTCCTCAATCTCCCGGCCTCTGCATCCATGGGCTGATCGAGATTCCTTTCCAGCTCCCACATTGCCCCCCTACCAGGCTGCTCATTTGTTGTGCTAGTAGTCTCCATGGGTTCAAACTAATCAGCAGCACGGCCTTGCAGCCTGCAGGCACCAAGAACACATCAGTCTGTTTCCGAAGCCATCACAAAGAACAAAAGCTCCGAACTTGAGCAGCAATCGAAGGGATAAGATGGCCAGTTTTAAACTGTCTAGAGATCGAACTTCCACGAACTTGTTACTTGTGAGTTAACAACCAGAATTCAGGATAACTGAAATTAACACATAGATGTTCTTACGCCAAACATCCACAGCTGGTGAACATAAAGTCATGCATCCAAAGGACAAAGTTAATTTTCACTATTTCCGAATGATATGGGACAGTGCGGCGGGAGGAAAAGGTGATCAAATAAACATGCATGCTGAATCACCGGCAGATTCGACACATAAGCTCTGTTTTCATGACAAACAAAATAGCAAAGAAAACAGCGAAATGGTCAAATTCTGGTGCCATTTCCGCAGTATCTACCAACAATGGGAGAGAGAATCTATTGCTGACCTTGTAAACTCAAGAACAAAGCCCCCAATGAATGGCGGGATTCCAGACTCAAGAGCACGCTAAGATCAAAACTTGAGCGGAAATTCGCACGCTCCCAGCATCAGTCCAGGCAGCCGGCGACGAGCCCCCAGTCTCCGAAAGCATTCCAAGCTGGATTTGTGTTTTTCTTTTTCCTATGGCGTCCTCGACTTCCTCCTCCTATCCACCGCGGCGCAGAGATTCGCGGGCGGGACCGGCAAGAAGAGACGCCGCTGCCGGCTGCCGCGCATGCGCTGCACGGAGGGGAGGAGGACCGGACACCCGACCCCTCGCACACGGACCACACGCGGAGAGGCGCTGCCTGCCAACCCCGCGGCGGAGAGAGGATGGGGACGGATGCGATCGGTTTTTCTAGTAGGAGAATAACAATGGGCAAATCTCTTGTCGGATTGCAGAGCTGATGGAGTGGACAGGATTTGGTTGCAGCTCGTTGCGATCGCGATGCGATGCGTTTGCGGCTCAATAATAGAGGAGCAGCAGCAATAATCAAATGCTAATGGCAGGTGCGCTCAAAAGTCAAATCAACTAATCAAGTACTATCTTAATCACTGATGTGATGCCCATATATCGATCGATCGATCTATCGTAATATAATAATAATCTAATATTATTTGCATAATCTGGTGGCGTGGCGTCAGGCTAAACATGGCAGACGCAGCTTCTGTCATGTGAAAAAACTCCAGATGCATCTGCTATGATTAGTAGTAATAGAATTAGCAGGAGCAAGTAGTAAACGTGCGTAAGATAACAATTAGCTGGAGTGACTGTAATTAGGTGTGCGCTGCAGCTATTGCCTAGTATATTTCGAGCTAAGCTCGGCGGAAAAGTCAGCTACTTCATATCCAATAGCATAGCAGCATACATTACATGCTTGGTTAAACCCCTTCGTTGTATCCTACAAACTCAAAATCACATAAGTATAGGTCTTAGGGCAACCTAAGATATTGTGTCAAACAAGTTAAATACATACTTCATATGTTCCACTTTAACTGACATTTTAGCTTTCAGTCTGGTGCAGCAAAGATTATTTGAATGTAGATATTGCGTATGTCTAAGTACACTAAAGAAACTGTGATGTGAATATCAAAATAACAGTTAAAATGGTATGGAGGGAGTAGGTCAGACTCTTCTAGAATAGAGATGCACCGAATTTGTCTGAATATGCCATATATGTCCATAAACTTTGAATTGTATTTATCAGCCCTTAAACTTGATTATCCGTTCACTGTAGGTTATCCTACCTTGTCGGCATCATTTTGCCGACGTGGCATGACTCTTCCATTAGTTTCTAAGACATGACGGTGTTAAAGTCATGTGTGAAATGATGATTTTGTCTTAAGTGAAAAATAAATCGGTGTAGAGTTCAATTCTTCTGTGTTGAATTTTGACGAATATTTTACATAGTTTAATGTCGTCACAATTACATAAAATAAGGAATATATTATTTTTATGTAATTGTGAAAACCCTAGACCATTTAAAATATTTATTCCTCAAAATTAAACATAGACAAATTGAACTCTATGTTGAGTCATTTTTCGCTCAAGGGTAAAATCATCATTGCACGTTTGGCTTATCGTTAAATCCTATAACTAACTGAAGCGCCATATAATATAAGGAACTGAAGATAGCTTTAGGGCCAAATTGATAAGTTCAAAAATAAAAAGGTAAAGAAAGCAAGACAGACTTTTTCAAGAGCTATATAAACAATTCTCTCTAAAAAATAAATCATTAAGTCGTTTATAAGCACTTTATTTTTTTTAGTTACACACTACAACGCAGATGTTTTGCTATTGATGGAAATATTGTGTACTACTAAAAACACAAAATCATTAAACCCTAAAATATTCGCTCCAATGAGAGTCAAATCGAGGGCCTCATGTGTTATTGAGCCCTTGTGACCACCAGCCTTTTCGCAAGTACTCCGTATTATAGGGCCTCATGTGCTATCGAGCTCTTGTGATCACTAACCTTCTTCACAAATTCTTCATATTATTATAATAATTTTGTACAATAAATTACTGTCATCGACCACAAAAGCAATACAAATAAATGTTTGTGTCTCTCCAAATCCTAAGATCTACTCTGGCTTGTTTGAAAATTTTGAGGTTTACACTACCCCTAGGCTCTAGCTACATACAGGAACATCCAAACAGGCGTGTATACTTGAGAACCACGTGCTTTGATGCACATTACGGAGTACTCTCGTGACAATCACCGGCTACCTAAATGTAGGATGCTACCTGCCAACTCTTTTTTCTTGGCTGCAAGCCTGCAACAATATTGGCAAACCTGAGATACAAGCTTCCCCATGGAGATGACAGCCTGACCGCAAAATCTCCTGCGAAGGGGACGAGAAGAGCAGAGGAGAGTAGAAAGCTGATCGGAATTGGGTTGAGCCACGTCACGACAGATAGGGACAGAGACCTAAGTTTAGTGCCCAACTCCACTCTCGCAATAATGCATCACTACATCATGCATATCCTGGAATTCGTTCAATTTCTTTTTTTTTAGGAGAGGAGAGGATGGAATTTGTTCACTTTGAATTTGAAAGAGACGTGTGATTTGACAGTTCGCACGTATAAAGCGCTGCAGCCAAGGCCTTGTTTAGGGGTTGTTTAGTTCTAAAAGATTTTTACAAAGTTTTAAGATTTTTCGTCGCATCAAATCTTGCGACATATATATAGAGTATTGAATATAGATAAAAGAATAACTAATTGTATATATTCGTCTATAATTTACGAGATGAATCTTTTAAGCCTAGTTAGTCTATGAATAGACATTAATTATCAAATACAAACAAAAGTTAGCCAAAACAAAAAAAAATCACCAACTAAACAGCTCCTTAGTTCTCAAAAATTTTCAAAATTTTCCGTCACATCAAATCTTGTGGCACATATATATAACATTAAATATAAAATTAAAAAATAACTAATTACACAGTTTGTCTATAATTTATATGATAAATCTTTTAAGTCTAATTAATCTATAATTAAACAATAATTATAAAATATAAACGAAAGTGAAACAATAATCGAATCTAAAAATTTTGGTGAGTTAAATAAGACCCAAATATGTGCGATTCCACCTAACAGAATTAAGGCCCACCGCCCACGCAACATACGAAACTGGGCTTGTATCGTACTATATATCCGAAGCCCAGATTACCTGATATCCTATGCAGGCCGCAGCGGTGTCGTCACGTAGCATGCGGCCCAGCAAAACTAGAAACTAGTGTGCAGCACCGCTCATAGGATAATAAATAATTGTATTGTCTAGTTTTACTTTGTACATGGTTTTATTATCTAGAAAATATTAATAAGTGTATATAAAAATAATCTTATTATGTTCTCTCTCTTAATATAAATAAAAATATAAACTTATACTTCTACAAATTTTGTTGTGATATGTTGGGGGCCCACGGCCCCGGAGCATATTATATACCTAGCTTTTTTTGTTTCTCGCTTTCATTTCACCAACATGTTCAAAAAATCCATCACCTGAAAATCCAATAATTTTTTTCTCATTCCTATTTATTGCTTTTGCTTCGCAGACAACTTAAGGGTTATAAATTCATAAACATGGGATTAAAAGAAATTGCCTGGGCTAGGTCCTTAAGCATTTACCGCTTCCATTTCACCAACATGTTAAAAAAATCTATGACCTTGAAAATCCAAAGAATTTCTCTCATTTCTATTTGCTGCTCAACTCAAGGATTATAAATTCATAAACATGGGATTAAAAAATCACCTAGCTAGGTCCTTAAGTAAATAGAAGGCACTGATTTCCCTATTTGTTTCGGCGACCAGAATTCCAATTCCATTGTTTCTTTCGTGAAGGATCTGAAATAACAGTCATATACTGAAATAACAGTCATATTATATTACAGAAAATTATATCAATAACTTATTTGAAAAGGGCATCTTGATTGTGTCTTCATCTATACAATCATCCCCTATGTATATGAAAGCCCTAGTTTGGTTTTGGATAATTGATGAAACTCTAGTACTAACCTTTATGCTAAGTGTGTAGACTTAATGAGGTTGGTACATGCCAAGTGTTGGAGCAAGAGATGATCATGGTGATGACCAAAAGGTGATCAAGTGCTCAACTTGGAAAAGAAGAAAGAGAAAAACAAAACCCTATGGAGATCAAG
>Ga0182004_10003344_pt1 | contig 12768 bp, 15 predicted proteins | sample Sormic07211540_1_FD_120479 | JGI IMG/M metagenome (GOLD analysis project Ga0182004, IMG submission 120479) | Endophyte microbial communities from Sorghum bicolor roots, Mead, Nebraska, USA - 072115-40_1 MetaG | ecosystem: Host-associated > Plants > Roots > Unclassified | place: USA: Nebraska... | reverse complement strand
TTTTATGTGACATTTATCCCTGTATGCAAGAGATAGATGAATGCTCTCTATTACACATGCAATGATAGATACTCAGTTCCATATTTCATTCCATAATCAACACTGATGTTAGTAATCCCTTCCAACTGGTAAAAATATAAATAACGATACTTGGAATACTTCCCGGTTAAAATGCTACACTGGTATTAATCTGTGCACTTGCAGATCTCATTTATTATTTATTCAGAAGAGCAATTGCATATTTCAATACCGCGTCTCTCATGTCATGCTGGGGATGACAACTTGGCTTAAGTGACATGAGGGATAGGTTTCACATTTTTTGGCGCCGTTATCAAAAATAGAAAACTAACTCTACTTTTGGTAATGACGTTAAGAATGCCCAACAGCCGTGCCCTTAATTTTTAGACATGAACATATTTGTTCAAAATCAGCTAAGTGGGAGTAGGGATTTTCGCTAGAATTACGAGAAAAAATATGTTCTTGAACTAATTTGATTAGTCCCGGGCGTAGCTCATAGCCAGATGATGTGATAGGTTTAGAAGATTGCTTTGGCTAGAGGTATGATCCCGATGGTGCTCCATATTGATATAAAAGTTGAGATTCAATTTCCATTATGTATTTTATATATATTTATATTTTTTCATGAAAGGATAACTATAGACTAAGATAGACTATGCCAAAAATCAGCAAACCGGTCCCCAACAACGGTGCCAGAAATGCTTGTTGGTATAAATTAACTCCACCCTAATAATGATTATAATCAGATTATCCGCAAGCGCACAGATATATATTGATCAGCACTTCACCAAGATTAACCTAGTTTTAATATGGAACCCAAAGGAACAGTAGGTGATTTATGACTTAGCCTATAATTTCTTAATCTAAGGGGGCACAAACAATCTAGAAACTATTGAGGATGAGGAAATACTAATATACTCTTGTTCCAATAACTGGTAAACTTTGTATAGTATCGTCTTATCGGGCAAGTAACCCAAATAGGGGGAGAATCAGAGTAACCCCCTACCAGGCACCTATAAGCCTATCAATCCTATCAACGAGAAGTGGACTACAAAGGAATTAACACAGCTATAAAGTCACCTACGCGAACTAACACTCTTCGGCTCATCAGGGGACATTCACAAGCAACCATAGCCCAGACACCACGTCTACGCTACGAATCACTACTCCGACCTAGGAGCTACCCAAATCGTAGTACTCAATATAATATGAGTTGCAAACGAAAGAACGAATACAAACAAGTTGCTTACTTGAATCAGAAGGGTAAATACACAAAGTACCTCAGAACGCTGTTCCATGCGAGGGAGCCGAATCTCGAAGAATACAGCCACAAAGAAGCACCGACAGGCCGGGACTCCTCCAGAATCTCTACTCCTCTACTCTATCTCTCTCTAATCTCTATCTTGATTGCTAGCCTAGATCTAGTGGATCTCTATCTAATGCTCTGGCTCTTCAACTCTTGATCTAGCCTCCTCCTGGGGAGTCTTGTCTTCTATTTATAGCCTGGTGGGGTGAAAGCGCGCCATTTGATCAAACCGACTTAACAAGCGGTCGAGATGGCTCCTTAGAGGCGTTGGAGGAAGCTTTCGGAAGGGGGGTGCCAACCCTAACCCTAGGGGCCCGGGCAGTGCTAGGGTGGGGCTGGCCGTGTAACAGAACCGCCTAAATTATAAGAGATTAAGCCTAATAGTGACCATTTGCACAATTGAACCATCAATCTTAAGCCCATATAATCCCGGTAGTCCGTTAAATCTCGAAGGATTTTGAACCACAAATCATACATACAGCCAAGATCGTAATAAGTCCAGCGATCGTCGTCCACAGTTACATTCAGTTCACAACATTCAACGATTACATCGGAGTTCATCGAAGGTTATTACAAACCAAGTTCAAGAGTAGCGGAAGCATCGTAGTTTTAAAATAACACACACTTAGTCTGATACAGTGCCATGATTTGATCATTCCCACAACAGCAAAAGAAGAGATAGAGTGACCATCGCCCTTGGTCTAGTCATCACCCATTGCTGGGTACAAGGAGTGAATGCAATACCCATAGTACATCTGACCATCTGCAAAACAACATGGGAATGGAACCCTAAGTACGAGAATGTACTCAGCTAGACTTACCCGTCATAAATCAAAGATAAAAGACTCTTCAAGGATCATGAAGGCTGTATAGTGGGGTAGCTGAGACCTTTTTGCGTAAAAGAGTTACCCATCTAGAAGTATATTCTGATATCCTCCTTTCTTTTATTTAGCTCAAGTTAAGTATTATCATTACCTATCATCTAGATTTGCACCTGTACTATTGCAAACAAGTGTTGTGATATGATAGTACCTCATCATAGGATTCACAATTCATTACTTATCGTAACCTAAGTGTTTCATAGTCCTTACTATGAGGACAGGGCTCATCTCAAGTGCTCACTATCTAGGAGCGATGGCGATTCGAATCGATTTCTAACCAGCTGGTGAGTTTATTCCCCACACAAACCACACTCACTAATCAAGTGAGCTACAGGTCACCATGTTACACTATCCAGGACCAATTCGCGAGTTCGACAGGCACCGCCCGTACCCGAGGACCGTTCCGGTGACTGAGGTATCCAAGGTATACTAAGGTTGCGCGCCGCGCCCTCGTCGTTCTCCTCAACCATCACCAATACAGCGCGTACATCGGGCCGATTCTCGGCATGGATAGTGTTCAGGCTTCGCGGCCAAAATGACTTATCCTTCCAGCTAAGTGTGGGGCATACGTTCAACATGACAAGAGGGCCGTCAACGATCGGTCCTTAATCAACATAGGCAGGGGCACTATGGTCAACACCCCCATAAGACCCTGCCCGGTCTCACTTTTCTTTCCCACACTTGGTTACTTTTCAACATAGCATTGACAACTAACATACAGGTATCCACCTATATCTCGCAGGTGACAGGAACTGCGCTAAGCAAGCTAAGCATAGACTCCGAGCCTATCTACATAGGACAAGGTAAATAAACAGGTGGTAATATCAAGGAGTAAATATGCATCAACGGTATCAATCAACTCCTACCACTTAAATGCAGCATAGTAAGAAAAATCATGTTATAACAATTAAGTTAGCGAGAATAGGGAGACTTAGAATGCTTCGGGGCTTGCCTCTCTCGAAAGTGCTAGGCCTGAGGTCCGGGCACTCCTGCAGGTCTTCTTCCGGCTCTGGTCCTTGTGGAAGTTCCTGCTCCTGGGTCTCCTCCTGCTCCTCGGATCCCACCTCGTTCTCCTACGAGCCTATATGATGCATGTGTGCTTATGAGTGGAGTGCAAGATGCCCGAGGTGCAATGCTTATGCAAGTTAATACAAGATGGTCATGACATGGTGCATAGATGAAACAAGAAACTATTTTCTACAAGGTAGTCAACATCCTCCAAGGACATGTAACCCAAAGCAAAGCATCTATTGCATTCTCTTCTACAAGTTATTAGTAACCAGCAAGCTATCATGGTGCTTCAAAGATACACCAAACATCATTTATTTTATTTATCTCATGCACAACAAGGTTTTATTTATTAACTATCCTTAGGCCTACAACAATAGCATATACCTCTGATCATCAATAAATTCCACAAAAAATACAGTAGATAACTGGTTATTTATAAAGTCTACCACAAATCTTTCATAATATTTAGACAGTTAATTTGGCCTAAACAAATATCACAAGTTCACTCAATATAATTAAGTGTAAATACCCTACTGGTGTTAAAGTGTCAAACAATAGAACTTATATTTTTATAAATTACTTACTAACATAAGAAATGTCCACAAAAATTTTTAGATTATTTTCCTGATCAAATTATTTATTAAAAATCATAAACCACGGCATGCAAACAATTAAATCATCATAAATTAATTCCTACAGCAAATATTGTGTTACATATTTTTTCCAGAGACTAAACATCTATGCAAAGCTAACAAAACAAGAATTACATTTTTCTGAGTTGTATTCTATTTACTATGTATTTTCTAAATATCAGCAAAAACATGGAATAATTATATTTACACAGAAAAGTTACGTAAACATGACATGCAAGTACACCAAGTTGTAGATCTGGATTTATAGAACACACCAAACTTTATTTGACCATTTTTGGAGCTGTAGAACTCATGTTATGAAATAAATATGATTTAAATGAAAACGCTAGATCTACCTAGATCCACACCCAGCCCGACCCCGTGCGGCTGACAGTGGGGCCCCGACCCCACCGCCCAGTGTAACAGGGAGGAGGGGCACCTCCGGCGAGTGAATCTCACCGGCGGTAAGGTCCCCGACCACGGAGCACCAGCATGCTCCCTGCAACGAGGCGCACCCGATGGTGCCCTCGGCTTGGCTGGAAAACAGCCAGCACACCCCTGCCGACGTGCATGGCGGCACGGCGGTGCTGCTCGCCGTGGCCAGGCCACTCCAGAGGGGTAGAGCGCTCACGTAGCACCGCCGGAGCTTGCTCACGACGTCCCGAACCCAATGCGCTCAAGAACAGGCGAAACAAGGCAAGAGAGGGAGGGTTTCAGCGTGGCGGAGCACTCCGACAAGGTCGGGCGAAGTCCGGCGAGCGATTGCGGTTTCACGGATGGCTTTCACCTCGGTCGAGCGTGCGCAGAGGCTTACCGCGGCGAAGGCGAGCACGGTGGCGGCTTTGGCGCAGAGAATGTCCCGCGGAAATGGCCGGCGGCAAGCGGCGGAGCTTCGGCCAGCAATGGCGCTGCGGCGGAATAGAATGGGAGCGGCTGCGGGCGAAGGAGAGAGGCGACAGAGGGAAATGGGGGTGCCTGGGGGAGTGGAGCGGCGTCCCGACCGGGTCATGCCGGTCGGAGCCGGGCGACCGCGGCCACGTTGCCGACGTACGGCCGCCACATGGCCGGTGCCGGGTGGAGAAGGTCGGGCGCGTCCACCTGCCCCCTTTTCTCTTTTTTTTTGAATTCCTTTTTCCCAAAAATTTTAAATGCCATTTTTGAATCCCTTGCAGACTTTTTCAGGAGTTGGGGTAAAAAGAAGGATTGCTCCCCATAAAATACTCTACCACTTTGCTTTAAGGTGCAAATCGAAATTCCCAACAGGATTTGAATTACAGATTAAAACTAGTGTTACGTTTTTAAATGAACTCATTTAGGGAACTTTTGTATAAAATTCATTTCTCAAATTCTTGAGCTCCAAAAATTTCACAAAAATATTCTTAATTCTTCTAAAACATATTTCAACTTATTTTGGTCATTACAAGCAATTTTAAAGCAAGCACACAAATTTTATCATATTTAATCCATTTAAATTAAGCACATGAAATCACAATTTAAATGCTACTATATATGCTTGTGTGATGCTATGCTCATGCTATGCTTGACGAAATATGCTTATGAGTGAGTTTATGAGACTAAGTGCATGCTTAACACCTAGGGTGTTACAACCGTTCTCCCAGGGAAATCTCGTCCCGAGATTTTGGGTTACTAACCATTTCTTATGAAATTTTGGATAAACTGTTTTTAGGTAATCCTCTATTTCCCAGGTGGCATCTCTATCATCGTGATGACTCCACACCACCTTGTAGGTTTTAACAACTCTATTCCTGGTTACCCTCTCCTTGGTATCCACGATACCCACTGGTTGCTCTTTATATTCCAAATCTGCTTTTAACTTGATCCCCCGAGGTTCAATCCTCTATTCAGGTACCTTCAAATGCTTTTTTAGCTGGGATACATGAAAAACTGGAAAGATCGAGCTTAACTCTTCAGGCAACTGAATCTTGTAGACCATAGGGCCCTTTCGTTCTATTATATGATACGTTCCCACATACCTAGGTGTAAGCTTACTTCGAACTCGGAAGCGCTGAACTTTCATCATCGGTGTAACCTTAAGGTAAACATAGTCACCCACATTGAACTCAAGTGGCCTTCTTCTCTTATCGGCATAGCTTTTCTGGCGTGACTATGCGGCTCTCATGTGTTGTTGTATGATTTGCACTTTCTTCTCAGCATCGTTCACGAAGTCGATACCATAGTATCTCCTTTCACCAGGTTCGACCCAGTTTAACGGTGTCCTGCACTTCCGACTATACAACGCTTCAAACGGAGTCATCTTGATACTCTCTTGATAGCTATTGTTGTAAGAGAATTCAGCCAAAGGTAACCATGATTCCCAAAATCCCCTTGAAGATAGCACACAAGCTCTCAGCATATCTTCAAGCACTTGATTGAGTCTTTCTATTTGGTCTAAGGTTTGAGGAAGATACGCGGTGCTTCTCACCAGACTGGTCCCCAAACTCTTGTGCATTCGCTCCCAAAAGTGAGCGGTGAACTGCGGTCCTCTATCTGATAATGTGGTATTGGGAATACCATGCAACTTGACAATCTCCGCCATGTATATATCAGCATACTCAAGAGGTCAGTAACGAGTCTTAACTGGGATGAAATGAGCTGACTTTGTCAACCGATCTACGATTACCCAAATCGAGTCTTTCCCTTTTCGCGTAGTTGGCAGTCCTGTGATGTCCATACTGACCTCTTCCCACTTCCATTCTGGAAGTGACAACGGTTGCAGCAACCCTGCAGGTTTCATGTGTATCGCTTTAACTCGGCAACACGTGTCACATCGGGCCACATATGCTGCTATCTCTTTCTTCATTTTGGTCCACCAAAAGTGAGACTTCATATCTTGATACATTTTGCTACTCCCAGGATGGATGGAAAGCTTTGAAAGATGTGCCTCATCCATGATTCGATTCTTTAGCTCTCGATTCTTCGGAACTACCAACCGATGCTGAAACCAAAGTACACCTTTCTCGTCTACTCGAAATTGAGTCTTAGGGTCATCCTTGATCTTTTCTTTGATATGAGAAATGCCCTTGTCTATTTTGTGACCTTCGGTGACTTGACTCTCAAGTGAACAACCGAGCTGTATGTGACACAGAACCTCGGGATGCATGAGATTAAAACCATCTTCAAACAAAGGCTGGACCACTTGATAATGTGGTTTATGACTTAAAGCATCTGCTACCACGTTAGCCTTGCCTGGGTGGTAATGGACCTCAAGATCATAGTCCTTGATCAACTCTAACCATCTTCGCTGCCTCATATTCAACTCAGATTGAGTGAAGATGTACTTTAGGCTTTTATGATCCGTATAAATATGACACTTATTCCCAAGCAGATAATGCCTCCAGATCTTTAGAGCGTGCACCATGGCTGCTAGTTCAAGGTCATGAGTTGGATAGTTGACTTCATGTTTTCTCAACTTTTGTGAAGCATAAGCTATAACTCTGCCCTCTTGCATCAGCACACATCCCAAACCACTTTTCGATGCGTCGCAAAACACATCAAAAGGCTTCTCGATGTTAGGTTGTGCTAGAACAAGAGCAACGGTCAGTAGCTTTCGTAAGGTGTGGAAGGCTACTTCACACCCCTCTATCTAGGCAAACTTATGATCCTTTTGTAGCAAACTGGTCATTGGCTTAGCAATCTTGGAGAAGTTGGGAATGAAATGACAATAATACCCAGCTAAACCAAGAAAGCTTCAAACTTCCGAGATAGAAGTTGGTGCCTTCCAGTCCATAACTTCTTGTACCTTTAATGGATCCACAGCGATCCCTTCTTCTGATAGAATGTGCCCCAGGAATGGAACCTTCTTAAGCCAGAATTCACACTTGCTGAACTTCGCATATAACTGTTATTCTCGCAGTCGTGTCAGCACGACCCTTAGATGCTCAGCATGATCTTACTCATTCTCTGAATAGACCAGAATGTCATCGATGAACACCACAACAAACTTTTCTAACTTTGGCATAAAAACTGAGTTCATCAGGGACATAAAGTATGCAGGAGCATTTGTCAATCCGAAGGACATGACAAGATACTCATACAACGCATATCTGGTAGAAAAAGCAGTCTTTGGTATATCCTACGGGCGAATCTTGATTTGGTGATACCTAGTCCTCAAATCTATCTTGGAGAACACTTTTGCTTTTGACAACTGATCAAACAGGATATCAATTCGTGGCAAAGGATACTTATTCTTGATCGTCACCGCATTGAGTGGACGGTAGTCCACACACATGCGCAAGGATTGATCCTTCTTTTTCACAAACAACGCCGGACAACCCCATTCCGACGAACTCGGTCGGATGAAACCTTTGTCCAGCAACTCCTTCAACTGGGTTTTTAGTTCAACGAGCTCGTTAGGTGGCATCCGGTACGGCCTTCTAGAGATTGGTGTTGTACCTGGTATCAACTCTATAGCAAACTCTACTTCTCTATCCAATGGAAGTCCTGGCAACTCTTCTGGAAAAACATCAGGAAACTCACAGACCACTGGTATGTGCTCTAGCGGAACCACTTTCATGGCACACAAAAGACTGGCAAAGTCAAATCGCCGGGGTAATCTGACCTCAGGCATGCCCTCCCCTTTTGGATCCTTAAGGGAGAGAGTTCTTTGCCCTGCATCTATGACTACACCCCAGTCTGTCATCTTATTCAGCCTGATGATAACGTCCAAAACTAACCCTGGCTTGACCACAAGATTTACGCGAAACCTTCGGCCACTGATATCCAAGGTAGCCCTTGTTACTACTTTGTTGGTTCACACATCAGCCTTAGCTGAACTGATGCGATAACCACAACCTAACTCGGTAACTGGTTGATCATGCTTTTGTGCAAATGCTTGGCTCATAAATGAATGCAATGATCCAGAATCAAACAAAACAACTGCAAGATGTCGGTTGATAGGGAACATACCAGCTATTACCGGTTCTCCTTCCGGGATATCCTCTATCGAGGTGTGGTGCACAAGAGCTGGGTAGGTCATCTGCTGCTTCTTGGGGTAGGGACATTCCATAGCAAAGTGTCCCATCTTGTGGCAATTGTAGAATGGTCCCTTGGTCATGGCGTTAGCAGCCGGTGCCGCAGCTTGATTTGCCCTTGGCTTGGCTGGAGTCACTGCTACCTTGTACGGCTTCTGCAGCGTTGGATGTCCTGGATTCCTTTTCTGCGGGGGTCAGAACTTGACGTCCTATCACTGGTGCCCTGGACTGAGATGATCCGGCTTCAAAAGCCCTCTTGCGTGAATTGGATGCACTATAGTTGTTGTTATTATTCTCTTGAGTCAGACAGTAGGCATTGAAAGTAGCCCGGGTCCCTGTGCCCATAGTCTTCAGCATCTTTGGGCTCAAACCTCTCTGGAAACTAGCAATCTTCTTAGCATCTGTGTTCACAAACTCTAGAGAGTAGCGAGCAAGATTGTTGAAAGTGTGCAAATACTCTTTCACAGACTTGGTTCCCTCAGACAGCTTCATGAATTCTCCAACCTTCATTTCCACCACACTCGGAGGAATATAAATTCCCTGGAAGGCGGTGGTGAAGCAGTTCCAGGTGATCGGGGTCCCTTCTTGATAAGTGGTGCGATGATGGGACTACCATATCCTAGTAGGTCCCTGCAACTGATGCGCTGCATACTCTGCCTTGAGCTCTTCGGTCATTTGAAGGAGACGGAACTTCTGCTCCATGGTGTTAATCCATTCATCTGCCTCAAGCGGTTCCAGGGCCTCTTTAAAGACCGGTGGTTTGGTATCCATGAAGTCCTTGAAAGAGCTATACTGATTCACTTCGCGGCCGCCTTGGTTATCCCCACAGCGGGTGTTGTCAGCGATATTGCGTTAGACAGCTTCCATGTTTCGCTGCATCTATTCCATGTTTTGTTGGCTCCCCAAAAACTACGCGAAAAACACGTCCGCAGTGTATGGAGGGGGTGGTGGTGGTGGCGGTGTTGGTGCTCTTTCCTCATTTCTACGAGCCCCACCTCCGGAGGAACCTTCTCCAACACCGGGGTTGCTGTTACCCCCACCACGTGTTTGCACCATCTGCATGCGTCAACGATAAGCAGCCATTAGGAGTTGTGATCAACCGTTAGATATATGCAAAATCATGCCATACCGAATTTACCGATGAGAATAAATCCTTACAATAAACAGAGGCACAATAATTCATCATCCACACACAACATCGCTAACTGATTACTTAACATTTAGTCAACAAGGTTTGCATACATCCACGATTGCCAGCATACATACACTGGACTTTTAGCATCAACACAACTTCAACACATAAAGTCTTACACATCCAAGATCTAACTGATTACAAACACAGGTTATGCAACAACAACAGCAAAAGAAGAAGGACTAGCTCTAGAGCCCTAGCATCTACTCACTATGGTCGCTGTCCATGCTGGAACCTTCCTCGTCCTCATCTCCACTCACGGCTGCCACCATCTCTGGGTCCTCATCCATCTCATTCTCAGAGTCTAACTCAGCTGCTTCAGGTAGGTGGTGAGGGTGGAGTTGGTTATGCAGCTGATGGATCTCCTCATGCAGGTTCTCATTATACTCCTCAACATTAGCTAGCTGCTGCTCAAGCTCTAGCTGTCGAGCCCTCAGGGTGTCCTCCTCATGCCAGGCTTCATTCCTCTGACCAAGCACATGAACTAGCATGCGCTCGCAGTTCCTGTGAGCTGTGGTCACCCTGTCCCTCTGCTCTCTCACTGCTAGCAGATCTTGACTCAGCACACTGTTCTACTGGACCGCCTGGTCCCTCTCCAGAGTCATGCAAGCCAACTCTGCCTGCAGCCTCTCAACCTCACTATCGAACTCACGCTGCAGCTGGCGCTTCTCGTCCTGAACTGTTAGAAGAGATCCAGACAAATGCCCCAAGCAGCGCTCTAGACCCCCATCGGTCTTCATCAAGGTAAACATAGCACTCATAACTGTACTGTCACTGTGCTGATCCTCATCCACACTCCTCTCTAGAGCATTCACCTCGGACTGATCCCACACCGAAGTGTAGGGGTCACCCCGGGGAAACACCCCAGCGAAGGTGTGGGCCAGCTCCTGCGGAAACCTCTCCATGATGTCCCTCAGAACCGCAAAAGCATCCCTGCTAGCACCCTGGAAAGGCATGCTGCCTCGGGACTCGTATACCCAACCACCCTAGGCGGGGTCACCTCCACTGGTAGGGATCACTGCCTCAATCCCCTCGAGGGTCCCGTCACCGAGCTGCTCTCTGTTCCAATAGTAGCGAGGTTCCCTTCCTTCAGGATACCCCATCGAGCTGAGCACCCTCCATAGCAAGGTAGGCATCCCAAACTCTTCTAGGAACTTACTCTTGTGATGCGAGCTCCTAGGTGCTAACTGGTGGCGAGGGGCCCGCCCACCGGTGGACTTGCGAGCGGTGAGCCTAGTGCGTGCCATCTGCTAAAAATAGAATACCTTGGGTAAGACTGAGGATTATCTTTTATTATTTTAATTGAAATTGGGATAGATTTAAATAAGGGGAAGAATTAAGTATTGATATGAAATGAACATGATGCATGCACGAAACTTACGATCTCACAAACTTAGAAACAAAAGTCAATACTAATCGGTATATGCGGTGGCACACAACGTTCTCTCATAACGTAAATAGCATTCTATGCGAGAACGTGGTTAGCGTACCTACAGAAAACTCATTTCAGCCCAACCACAGTATGAACATGCAAAACAAGAATTTAAAACTATGGACCCCACACACATAGGTACCACACCTATGTATATATGATGTGCCACTACCCACATCATCGCCCTAGTGATGGCATCGTCTCTCAGGATGAAAACTCCCAACATGTGGTACTGCTCTCAGGCACACTGGATATGCGTGCATGACACAACACCCTAACGCACTTCCCTAGATCGGCAGTGTATCCGACCATGCGCTCACAGCTCCCACTTACCGGGACGTAGAGGAAATTGATCCATTCATTACCACTCAAGTGAATGGTACTCATACTATTACACGCCGTATGAGTGACGAAATAGAAATATGATGCATAACCCCCAAATCAGTACTTAACTAGCCACCTTAGAGTCCTTAACTGGGCATAAAGGATATGACCATGGCACACTGTGTAGTTTTCCAAAAACTCATTTTAACACCTTGATTACCATTAATAGGTAGTTAACTTTTATTAACCAGTTTAAGTTTGTTTTAGAATGTACTTATGAACATTAATTCGCTGAACCTTGCTCCAATGCCAGCTGTAACAGAATCGCCCAAATTATAAGAGATTAAGCCTAATAGTGACCATTTGCACAGTCAAACCATTAAGCTTAAGCCCATATAATCCTGGTAGTCTGTGAAATCTCGAACGATTTCAAACCACAAATCATACATACAACCAAGATCATAATAAGTCCAGCGATCACCATCCACAGTTACATTTAGTTCGCAACATTCAACGATTACATCGGAGTTCATTGAAGGTTATTACAAACCAAGTTCAAGAGTAGCGGAAGCATCATAGTTTTAAAATAACACACACTTAGTCTGATACAGTGCCATGATTTGATCATTCCCACAACAGCAAAAGAAGAGGTAGAGTGACCATCGACCTTAGTTTAGTCATCACCCATTGCTGGGTACAAGCAGTGAATGCAATACCCATAGTACATCTGACCATCTGCAAAACAACATGGGAATGGAACCCTGAGTACGAGAATGTAATCAGCTAGATTTACCCGTCATAAATCAAAGATAAAAGACTCTTCAAGGATCATGAAGGCTGTATAGTGGGGTAGCTGAGACCTTTTTGCGTAAAAGCGTTACCCATCTAGAAGTATATTCTGATATCCTCCTTTCTTTTATTTAGCTCAAGTTAAGTATTATCATTACCTATCATCTAGATTTGCACCTGTACTATTGCAAA
>Ga0182004_10003343_pt1 | contig 12768 bp, 8 predicted proteins | sample Sormic07211540_1_FD_120479 | JGI IMG/M metagenome (GOLD analysis project Ga0182004, IMG submission 120479) | Endophyte microbial communities from Sorghum bicolor roots, Mead, Nebraska, USA - 072115-40_1 MetaG | ecosystem: Host-associated > Plants > Roots > Unclassified | place: USA: Nebraska... | reverse complement strand
TGGTTCAGTAGATTTTCCACCTGTATTCTTATATCCCATTTTCCAAAAAAATAAAATATAAAAAGGAGTAGACATGAGAAAACACCTCAGACCATCTGGGCAGGCCCGGGTCATGAATACCCCTAGAGCTGGGACGCCGTGCCAGCATGGGCCAGTCCTCTCGTGCTTCGTGCCGCTTCGGATTATACTTTTTAGGCACGTCAGACCGTACCGATACGGTGCGGTGAATCCTTTTTTCGGTACAAGCACAGCTCATGACATGTCGGCGAGTGTTCGGATGATGCCAGCCCAAGCACAATCCTAAAAAAATATCTTTACTAGTTTTATTTTTTCGCTTCAGATATCAAATATTTATATTTTGTGTGTATTATTTTAATGAAAATTTTAATGATTTTTATAATCTATTGAAGAATTAGATGAGAGTTACTATAGTAAATACTAAAAAATTACATTATATAGTTGTAGAAATGTCTACATACCATTTTGTGTCGTGCCGACCCAGGTATGGCCCAATGCGGATCGGGCCATGTAGCCCACCGTGCTGACATTCTAGGCATGACACGACCCTCGTGTTTATGTCGTGCTGGCATAGCCTAAAATATTTTGTGTCGTGTCGTGTTTCAGGTCGTACCAAAAGATCGTGTCATGACCCGTTCTCAAATGGCATGGCCCAAGTCCAAGCTCTAATACCCCCTCCCCCCTATTCCCCCTCCCCACCCCAAAAAAAACACAGTTCTAGCTACAATGTTTAATCAATCCATTTTTATTTTTTATCAACTTTTTTAAAAATATCAAATTTATGATATGTCAATAAGTAGCTTTAGATCCATCAAGAGATATATTTTATGATATAACTATTTCAAATTATGATTGTTGATATTACTTTATATAAACTAGTAAAATTTAAAATAGTTTGGCTTCACAAGAGAGAGAATTACATTCCTTTTGAGTGGAGAGAGTACACATGGCGGACAACTTTATAGGCTCAGTTCAATCATCGTTCCGTATTTTCAGTTCTTTTCTTTCTCTTATATTTCATTTTTTCCAAAATGGAAAATATACTCCATTTTAAACTATAAGAAAATATATTAGTATCTACAGTATAAAATAAATCATCTATACATATTATGAAAAACAATATGTTTTTTTCTTTAGTCGTTTCCATAAACATCTTGCGGTCAAATCTACAAAAATGTATTTCGTCGTCACATCGTGTGGCAGGTACATGTACCTAGAGGTGGGCATTCAGGTAACCCAAAAAGTTTGGATCAAATAATCTGATTTTTCCCAAGATGTTGCGGTACTGTGTACGGCATGCACACTTTGCAAAAAAAAAAACTGATATTTTGGATAGAATTATTTTTCAAGATAAATTTTTTCTTGAGACCAACTCCAACTCACCTCCTAAATAAGTAGGATAAAGGGTTCTAGATGTGAGAGGTTAAAACTATAATTTAGGAGGGCATGGAAAATGGGAGCCCAAGTAGGAGGTGGGTTGGAGTTGAATTTTTTTGGATCAAGTCCTAGATTTAAAATAAGGACTTGTTTAGGAGGTGGGTTGGAGTTGCTCTTAGAGAGTGAGATTTAGAAAGGCTCATAGACATGCTCTTATACCCACCGTTTGGTAAGTTCAAAGAAGAGTTCCCTTTTTCAAAGGCCCTTAGAGCATCTCCAACAGTTTGCCAATTGTAATTGCTATTTTTGTTTTTTTGGCAAAACAAAAAAAATAATAGTCCAACAGTTTGCTAAAGCACTTGCCAAGTTTCGCTGGTTTGCCATCCAGAGCTATATCACGCGTAAATTTGCGCGCTTCGTGCGAGTTGCCATGGCGCAGACGCATTCCGTCCTTCGCGCGTGACCCAGGAAAAGACGGCCGCCTCTCCTGCGCTCGTCTGGACAACTTGGATCAGACCTCTCCTGCGCTCGCCATCCAAGAAACTGTATATCAATCAACCATCACCCAATTACTCCTTTGTTGTTTGCGCCTTTGGAAGCACAGATGTACAATATTGGTGTAGAGATCAGCATGATGTGGATGGAGTCCAAGACATGTTGCTGTACCATCCAATTATTCATGCCAATGTTTCTCTGTCCCTGGAACTAAAATAATGCCCCTAGATACCAATTCACAAATCAGATTAAGATTTGAGTTGCGTGAAAAATTAAAGTTATTTTCATTTGAGTTGTTCACATATGCCCCTAAAAACAGTTGATCTCTTTGAAGTCGGTCCATTTTTCCTAATTTTGCCAATCTCAAATACCAAACTATTAGAGATACTAATTTTTTTCACTTGTCATATGTTTTAGTCAGTTGCCAAATCATAAGATTTGTCAAGTGTTTTTTACTAAATTGTTGGAGATCTCTAAGTTAAGACCCCGTTTATACCCCAGTATAGAGCTCCAGAATACTGCGGGACCCCGCTGCGCGCCGTTTTGCCGCCGATCGAGCTGCACGCGCCAGGTACACAGCAGCCAACAGGAGTATGCATGGCGTCGCCTAGCTATAGCATAGCATGTGTCGTGACCACTTGGTGTGCGTGGGCGGATGGATACGGACGCTGATCCATATATTTCGTCCAGCCGCAGGCTTGCCCCGATAGAGATTTGCCAGCTGATGACCAGCTCCATGAAGCTCATAAGGAATTAATACTCGTACAAAGTACTCTCCGTCACGCGTGTGCGGTTAATTTCTCTTCCAATTACTTAGTACTCGTGATGTTTTGCGGTGAAATTAGCCCGCCCGGGCCTGTCAATCTGTCATCAACAAGTCCTGGGAAAAATGACAAACACACAACAACTCCGTCTATGTGTGACTTGTGAGGCCGCGAGGCGATAACGTAAGTAAAACGACAAGCGCACATCTCTTGTGTCGTCGGGTTGGCCGTGTGCATGCCCGCCTGGATAGCGGATCCATCGCCAGATCCGCAATAAATTGGTTACGGGACAAGAGCGACCCATCGGCCGCGCCAAACATGCCTGCGCAAAGCGATCGATCGCCCGACCGCGGGCCGCTTTCACTCATTCACTCGCTGCTCGATCCGCCTTGGATCGACACGGGCAGACACGCATCCATCGTTTGTTGGCTCGTTGCGGCAGCAGCAAGTGGTAGTGGTACCCGTACGTACGGGACGGTGGTGACCCGCGCACACAAGTGAACTGCCTCGCCGTCCCGTACGTACCCTCGCTTCCTATCGCCGGTGCCACTGCGGCGCTAGCTGCCCCTGCCCCCAGGAACAAACAAATCGTTTCCGCTTAAAAAAAAAAATCAGGAGCCACAACTAGAACTGTGAAGTTCACCTAGACGTAACTTTCAACAGGAGTTAGTATAACCACTCGTCCATTCCCTCTATTCTCTCTCTTTTAGTAAACACTATAACGTTTCGAACAAGCTCAAAAAGTAAACCAAATAGCTTCTCCTGGATGTTGCCGATATTTTACGAGGCTCTGATTTCTTCTAAAATAAATCTAACTATGGGGCTCTCTGACTTCTTCTAAAATAGCTCTAACTATGGGGGTGTTTGATTGCTCAAAAAAAAATCTAGAGTTTGTGTTGGTGCTCTCACAACTTCACATATTTTTTTCTCGAAAATAAAGTGGAGTTAAAAAACATAAAGTAGAGCAGTCTAAAACACCTTTTATGTCTACTCTAGTAGAGCGGTTCATCTAGTGGAGGGCTTTGAAGAGCTAAAGTATAAGGTAATGATGCCAATTTGATATTATAAATACTATTGCTCTCTCTTTCTATAAACCCGGTGAAACTTAAGTAAATTGATTAGCTTAAAATACCTTATATTTCAGGATGGGTAGAATGTGTGATTATATATCTCAACCATCTATTTTAGAGTGCTCCTCAATTCAAATTTGGGTGCATATTTTCCTTCTTAATGAGACCCATCTACCTACTCCTAGGTTTGTCTTTTTTTTAAATCTATTTTGTTGAAAGAAATGGCAGTACCAGATTACTTCTTACTAAGTTATGTAACTATTTGATTTCGTGTGTATTGGTACTTTTTGCATGAAATAGGTTATAGATAGATCACCAACTATATGTTTCCAATAGGTATTTATTTATACAGAAGAGAGGCACGCATGAGGACCACCTAGTCCAGTAGTGCACAAAATTTACGCGACGTGGGAATGTTAACCCAAAAAATAAAGAGGCTGGTACTAGAAAACCATGTAGAAGGACGTGTGTGCTGCGCCTATTGATGGATGATGGTTAGTCGCTACTCGGTCTAGTTCACCGGCAAATTACGCTGCCCGGACACCACTCAGAAAATTTGTTTCTTCTTTAGAGAAGAAGAAGAAAAAAAAAAATACTTCTATTGGTGGCCTGATAGAACATACTAAAGGACAATCGATCGATTGTTTCCTTCTCCCAAATCAAGTGACGTCATTTTGAGTCAGCAAACGCAGTTATGATTATTATTTTTGTTATAATTATTTATTAAAGTGGGAAGAGTGGCTAGATTATTACTTTGACCTTGTCCGCTTGTCTAAAAAATCATTGGTGAAAGTACTATTTTGCTGATTTGTTGTAAGAGTGGTGTGAGGTTTGAACCCCCTCCACACTGTTTTCTATGAAGGCCGCATCCAGCTTTTAAAAAATAAAAATAAATATAAAGTATTTTAAGCTAATCAATTTATTGAAGTTTAAAATACCTTATATTGAAGTCAAGCCTTGTTTAGTTTGTGTTTTTTATTCTGGCTACTGTAGCAATTTTATTTGTATTTCATAATTATTTTACAATTATAGATTAACTAAACTCAAAAGATTGATCTCGTAAACTATAGAAAAATTATATAATTAATTTTTATTTTTGTCTGTGTTTAATACTTCATGCGTGCGTTAAAAAATTTGACGTGATTGAGAAAATTTTTGGAAACAAACCAGGCCTCAGTTGAGCTAGTCGTCCTTGCTGGATTTTTACTTTCTGAAATTCAGACCAAAGCTTGGCGCTCGAAACAGCTGAAAACAAGGTTTTGCGTACTCGTGCACTGTACGTATACGTATAACCGAGTTGTCTTTCGAACAACGTAATGTACTAGCAAATACTGCACACCGTGTTTTGGTCAATCACAAAAGTCACGGTAGCTTTGACTCATGAGGAGACACAGCGATGAACCCAAGTGTCCGGTAAACCTTGAGCGTTCAACCGAGCTGTCCGGTAAACTCAAGTAGCGATCCAGAATAGCTCCTCGAGTTTATCCAGAAATGGTCCAGGGACTGGAGAGTCACGCAACCGGCCAAAACAGCAACAACGACACATCAACTCGAACAACTGTTTATTCCTTGCCTTCCCGAGGAGAGAGAAAACAAGAAACGAAACGCTACGCGACTACGCCTACGGGCTATGGTGCTACTACAACCGTAGGCCTTTTAGATCAATTTTTTAAAATTTTGACACTGCAGTATTTTTGTTTTTATTTTACAAATATTATTTAATTATAAAGTAATTAGGTTTAGAAAATTCACCTCGTGATTTACATACAAACTGTGTAATTAGTTTTTGTTTTTATCTATATTTAATATTTTATGCATGTGTCGTAAGATTTGATGTGATGAGAAATTTTAAAAAGTTTTCGCTTTTTAGGTGAACTAAACAAAGCCGCAGTAGCGGTTCCTTGCTGCCTTTCAAACGCCTGTTAAAAAAAAAAGAGCCCGTACGAAAAGATAGAGAGACCGATCTCACTGCGCTACACGACAGCAGCCGAAGAAGGAGCACACGCGGGGCACGGAGGGAGTTGCGTTGCCACAGAGAATCACGCACGAGCGGCGAGCAACGAGACGAGACAGGCGCTGCCGAATTCTGCCCGAACAGAACTGCCAGTGCCAGAGCTGCGCATGGGTACAAGGGCGCTGCAGTACCGGTACCAAGGCCTTGATCAGTTCATCCTGAAAACCAAAATTTTTTTAAGATTTTCCATCACATCAAATCTTGTGTCACATACATGAAACATTAAATATAGATAAAAACAAAAACTAATTACACAGTTTAGCTGTAAATCATGAGACGGATCTTTTGATCCTAGTTAGTCCATGATTAGATAATATTTGTCACAAACAAACGAAAGTGCTATAGTATAAAAAACTTTTTACTTTTCGGAACTAAACAAGGCCCAAGCAAAGCCCCCATCCGGGTTCGTCAGGACGCAGCGGCAGCGCCCGCCAACCACTCTCGTCTCGGGCTCGGCCAGCGGCAGCGGCAGAGCGGCAACGGCGTCACGAGCTCTGACGGTTTGCCCCGGGCGGCGTCTCCCTGTCCGTCGCTGACGGCAGGCCCGCCACGCTCACATGGCCGTGTCCGTCCCCCCGGCCGGTACCAGTACCACGCCAACTCGGATCGCTCAAGGAGTACGGTGTGGGCGAGCCACCGTCGCTATTCCATGTTGTGTCGCTCCGGGCTCCGGCGCACTGCCAGAGGCCGGTACGTCGCCGTCCGTCGGTCGCACCGCAGGGCATCGCCGCGCGGGGTGCGCCGCGCCGTCACCATGTCGACATGCAATGCACAGCCACGCCCCACGGCGCGAGCATCTCTCTCCCTTTTCCGCCGCCGCCCAACCGGCCTGGTGTTCGTCGTCGTCGTCGTGTGTCGGTCGGCATCGTCGCTGCGCTGCAGATCGACACGGAACGCGCCGAGGACTATAGAGGTTGTGGAGAAGAGAACTGCTTGACCTGACCGCGTAGCGCGACATAGACACCCTGCCCGGGCCGCCGGCCGCGGACCGTGCAAGTGCGGCAAGGAAAGCAGTCGTGGAGCGCCCTGCCCTGCCGCTGCCGGTCCGCGGGCTGCCGTCCCACTCGGCCACTCCCATAGTCCCATCCCATCGGATCGGAGACGCTGTAGCTGGCGCTTCGACAATCCCAACACCCAAGGGCCACTGCCGCGCCGCGCTCAATCGGTGTCACGGCCGGTACGGTTGCGGTCGATCGGGACGCAGAGGATCCGATCCGACGGCTGCCCTGCGCTGAGGCCGGGCCTGCCCATACGGCCATGCCCATGTCGCTGCCGGGACTCCTGTTTGTACTATTGGACCATGCATGCGCTGGCGGGGCCCACAGCGCGCAGGTGGGCAACCAGGCCATCTCCGGCGCCATTGGACGGCACCGGGTTTTGTCCCTTGGGCTCGTGACGAACTCATGCAAGTTCTCTCTCTCTCTGTTTTTTTTTTGGAACATTGAACTGACGCAAGTTGGCCGTCGTCCCCCGTCCTACTCCTGCAGACACGGACAGCAACGCATCCTAGAACTTGCTACTTCTGCGCCAAGCGCCATGGCCTTTAGGCCTTGTTTAGTTCCCAAAAAATTTTGCAAAATTTTTCAGATTCTCCGTCACATCGAATCTTTAGACACATGCATGAGTATTAAATATAGATAAAAATAAAAACTAATTACACAGTTTGGTCGAAATTGACGAGATGAATCTTTTGAGCCTAGATAGTCCATGATTGGATAATATTTGTCAAATACAAACAAAAAAGCTACAGTATCGATTTTGCAAAATATTTTGGAACTAAACAAGGCCTTAGTAGTCAGTAGTACTACTTGCTGCCTTTACAATTCTTTTTATTACTGTTTTTACTATATTAGCATAGTATACAAGGTTAATATAATATACGTACAGTACAGTTCTCCGTACATAACAAAAAAATTGGTAGAACGCGATTATATATAGTATTTTTTTTAAAAAAGATGTTGAGTCGAGTAGGATTCTGCGGCCCAGTCCATCGCGCATCCAGTTCCCAAACACGATCCAGCAAGATGGGACGCGGACCGAACAAATATCGCTGCTACACATGTACCCTCACCACTCGCACACAATAGCATCAGTAAATTGATTGGGCGTGCCCACCGTCCGGCCAGCATGCACAGCGACGACGAGACGGCTCTCACTCCGGCCTCCCGGCGTTTCCCACTGGGCCGGCCGGACGTCTTGACGGCGACAAGGTAAAAATGCGTGGACAGATTGTTCAGGTGGTACTACAGCACAGTGGTTGTACACAACGGTAGTGGATGCAACGGAACGGACTGCACCGGCACAGAAAACGTGGCGTAACATTGACATGAGCAGCTCAACAGCGACGCCGTGGCGCGGCGCGGGCATTGTTGTTCTTGCCACTGGTGGGCTGATTGCTGCCGCGCGCCGGACCAGCAGCAGACAGCCAGACAGCAGTCCCAATACAACCGGACGCGAGGGAATGGCGAACCCCCAACAAACAACCGGAGGCCGCAACGAGGATCAAGCGGACAAACAAATCCTCGAGAAAAAAAAAACATGATGAACAACAACAATTCATCAGGCGGCCATGGCAAAAGACACTGGAGAATAGATGACGAGACGTACTAAAAACATGACGGCATACAAGGGAGGAGAGAGAGGAAGAGAGGGAGAGTAATTAACGTGGCTACTAAGAGCTAATTAAGTGACACGCGTAGCGTACGGATAGGCCGGCGGCACATGATTAAGAATAACCTTGGCGTAGGTAGACGACGATGACGACGGAACGGACTGCTAGAGGCTGAGGTTGAGGTCGAGCTCGCCACCGTCGTCGTCGTTGTTGCTGCTGCCGCCGTCGCCGTTGCCGGCGCCGCCGGCGCAGGAGGTGGTGAGCGTCGTGGTGGTGCTGGCGGGCGACGCGGTGGTGGCGGCAGCCGACGCCGTGGTGCCGTGGCAGCCCCTCCTCCAGTTGAGCATGTCGATCAGGTCGTCGCGGCCGGCGCCCCCGGGCTGCTCGGCCGCCAGCTGGTGCGTGGCGTAGCGCGCGCGCGGGGCAAGCACGACGCCCGCGCCGGACCCGGACCCGGCCTCGCCCGTCGCGGTCGTCGTCGGCAACCCCGCCCCCGTCCCCGCCGACACCGCCGCCGCTGTTGTTCCCTCGTGGGGCGCGTAGTACTGTAGCCCGCTGGAGCTGTGCGAGGCGATGGGGAACGGCGCCGGCATGGGGGCGTACACGTGGCCCGCGGCGTACGACGCGGGGAGGATGCCGCTCGCCGCGGCAGACGCAGCGCCCGCGACGCCGTAGCCGACGCCGACGCCGGCGTAGGTTTGCGGGGCGGTGGGGCTCGGCGGCGCCGCATTGGTGGACTGCGGGGTCATGTAGAAGTAGGGGTTCCAGCCGACGCTCCGCTCCTTCTTGTGCGCGTTCTGGTGGCCCCCGAGCGCCTGCGACTTGAGGAACTTCTTGTTGCAGAAGAGGCACGGGAACAGGCGCACGTCCTTGCCGTCCACGCACGCCGTCGCCACACCTCCTCCTCCTCCGCCCCCGGGGCCCGCTGGAGGCGGCGCGGGAGGCGCCGGCGCCAGCGTCAGCGACAGGTCGGCCGCCGCCGCGGGAGACGGGGAGTCGTCGTCCATGTGGATATTTGTAGGAGGAGGAAGTGAAATGAAACGCCCCTGCCTTGTCGGAGATTGCACGGCGACACGAGAGAGGTGATGAGAGTTGAGAGGTGAGGGGAAGTCACTGGTCTTGGTCTGGTCTGCTCTGGTGATGGTCTAGAGAGCTGTGGTTTTTCTATATATGGAAACGCAAACTAGGCCAGGCGGAGGCCAACAGCGGAACAGCCCATCATTTTTTAGAGCTTCAGGTACTGCTACTAGTGCAATTTTTTTATCTGCAAACAGTAGCGCTGAGTAGCCTAGTAGCCTAGTAGGAGTACTGCTACGAGAGGACTACTATAGCAATGCAGAGATATGGGACTACGACTATTGGAGCAAGTTTAATAATACAACTCACTTGCTGGGCTGTAAGTTCTTTACAGCCTTCTCCCAGCCCATCTATATAATAGTTAGCTATTCACTATTAATATATGGTCCACTTATCTCTCTCACAAAGTTTTTTGGTTATTGTGTCTAAGCTGGCTGTAAGCTTACAGCCTGCTTCTCCTCTCTCTCTTCCTTTCTCTCCTCCACATCAGCATTCAGTCAGCTTACAGCCCACCATAATACTTGCTCTTATGGCCTTGTTTAAATACACCCAAAAACTCAAAACTTTACAAGATTCTCTATCACATCGAATCTTGCGGCACATGCATGGAACACTAAATTTAGATAAAAAAGATAACTAATTGCACAGTTTAACTGTAAATCACGAGACGAATCTTTTAAGCCTAGTTGCTTTACGATTAGATAATGTTTGTCAAATAAAAACGAAAGTGCTATAGTGTTAAAATCTAAAAAGTTTTTGGATCTAAACAAGGCCTATATACGATGAACACATAAAGCTGAGAGTTCACACACGAGTGGAGGAGGAAAATGGTGGGAGCTTAATTTTTCTAAAAAGGATTTTAAAAAAAATAGAATATCGAAAGGGTATCGACGAAACGACAAACCCACTCACTCACTGGCAACTCGCAACAGACGGGGAATATGTGCGGCGTGAGTGGAGGTCTCCGTCCACCGCGTTCCGTCGCACGCCGGGCATTCCTCCGCGGTCACTGGCAGGCGGGAGCCGGGCGAGGCGGGCGCCAGCGGCGCGGGTGATTGGGTGGGGAGGGGAGGCGGGCCGGCCACATGGTGCCGCGCCATAGGGGAGGAGGGGAGGAGCTCGGGTCCGATCGCCTCCGTACCGAGCAATTATTTCGTGCCCTCGCGGCGGGGCCCGCCGGGAAAACGAGGCTCGCCGGCCACCATCAACAACAGGAGCAGCCGGCGATCCGAGCATGCCGTACCGGGCCAGCAGCGGCTGTAAAAAGTCCGTAACATTGTGGTTCACGTTGTGGAGAAGCTGACAGGTATAGGATGCAATCTCACATAGTATTAAATTATGTTAGCTTATTCGTCTAAAAATTATGGCTGAAAGTACTGTTTACTAATTTATTATGAGAAAAAAAATATTACTAAATGGTTTATAGATTTGGTAGATAAATTTAAGCGAACAGGTTATATACTTCCTCAGTTCTAAAATATACAGAGTATATCATTTTAGCTCTTTTATTACATAACTTTTGCTATATGGCAATATACGATATCCTAGATTTATAGTAAAAATTGTGTCTCAGATAAACCAAAATAATCTATAAATTAGAACGGAGAAAGAAGCTGTGATTAGATCTTATTGCCTGATTCGGGCAACTTTCTCAAGGTTAAAACTAAACATGCTTATGTGCATGCTTTTACAGACGACATGCTTGAAGAGCATAGGATTAATCAAACTTACGGTTTATTTGGCACGACTTGGGTTCTGGCTCTCACAACAGCTTCTTCAGAGGAAGCTTATCAAACACTTTAGGAGAATATTATACTAAATCCTGCAGGTAGCGCTACTCTACATCCTATTTGTATAATATTATTCTATACCGCAAGTCAAAATTGAGCAGAAAAAATACTGAGCAGTACTCAAACAACATTCAGTATTATTCATGACTACACCCAGAACCCTGAAATACGAAAAAATATTAAAACACAAGTAGTGAAAAAATAATGAATTTTGTTCAGTATAATAATTTTGTGTAGAATACTATTCAACACTGAATTGTTATACTAAGCAAAATTTAGTATCGTTCAGTATTCGTGTTTCAGTATTGTTCAGTACTTTATGTCGTGGGTGTAGTATAGGATACTGAACACTCTCCAGTATACTCATTATTTTTTCTACTTATTTTTTAACTTGCGGTGAGCGCTGTCGTGTGTGTATATAGTATATAGACGTACTAGTGCGTTAAATATTCTACCAGATACGTCTGGTGGTGGTTTCCTAAAAATGGAAGCCCAATCACTCGTACCAAGATTCCCAATCTGTATGCAGATCAGATCAATAACAACCTGTGTGTGTGCTCCGTGCAAGCTGGTGCAGTATTATAAAGCCCAGAACATGTGCCGCTTACCCTATATGACAAAGCAAACAATCCTTCTAAATATCAAACACCACTGCGGCGAGCCTTGCATTGAAAGAGACACAACATACGGCATAATCCAACTATCCAAAGGATCGTAATGCTGCCGACACTAATTATATACAATTTCTCCCAGGATTAGAAGTAAACACGTCGTCGTCGTCTGAATGAATGAATGAATACTCTTTGCTCCCTCGTCAACTACCGGAGAAAGGACTGAAGGAGAAAAAAAAACGCCGAGCCCGGTAAACGAAGCTTTCGACCTGGCCGTAACTGCAAACTGCAACTGCAACTCCAAAGTCCAACCGGCAGCGGCCGGGGGGCTTTTTCTGCTGGCGCCCTTCTCTCCAAATTTCTTTTTTTTGCAAAACACGAAAGTAGCATTTTTATTTATATTTGACAAATATTATCCAACCACGAGACTTAAAAAATTCATTTATTTATTTTATCTATATTTAGTGCTTTATGTAGATTCGATGTGACGAGAAATATGAAAAATTTTGTAAAATATTTTAGAAACTAAAGGCCCTGTTCTCTTTGCGGCAGATCTGTATGGATACGTCGCGCTGTCACGTCGCCGTCGCGCTTGGAGACACGCCCAGTTCGCCCACAACACACACACCGGTCCAGTTCCCCGTTGCCGTCCGGGAAGAAAGGGAGGGGGGGACCCGGTCGCTGCGAACTCGACTTGCGAGAGAATTTCTTGCTGGTAGTATTTGTCACGGATTTTGTGCCATTGTGTGCGTTTTTGTTTCGGTTTCTCTGTGTTCGCTCGGCAAAGTGGTTGGTGATACGATACGCCTTCGCTCTCCGACGGCAACCGGTGGTCCTGCTCACGTACATACGTAACATACCCGCGAACTGATCACATCACGCTCTCGCCTCCCCCCTCGGTAGTTTTTTTTTTTTTTTTTTTTTTTTTTTTTTTTTTTTTT
>Ga0182004_10003342_pt1 | contig 12770 bp, 11 predicted proteins | sample Sormic07211540_1_FD_120479 | JGI IMG/M metagenome (GOLD analysis project Ga0182004, IMG submission 120479) | Endophyte microbial communities from Sorghum bicolor roots, Mead, Nebraska, USA - 072115-40_1 MetaG | ecosystem: Host-associated > Plants > Roots > Unclassified | place: USA: Nebraska... | reverse complement strand
TGGGTTTTATCCCAAACTGATCTCTCATCACCTCAGCTATCTTATCGGCCCAATAGGCATCGGCATCTTGCCGATGAGCGGGTTGTGGATCTGGCACCTGCTGATAAGCTTCCACGTGTCTCTAAGGTGCACGATCAACAAGGAACATAGCATTAGCTACCGCCTGTTGACCACCAACCTGCTGAGCAAGATTCATCGGCTGATTGACCAATCCTTGATTATGAAACCCAGGTTGCATTGGTCCCTGCTGAAATCTCATAGCCTGATGATTCTACTAAGGCATCTGTGGAAAGACAAACTGCCCTGTCCATCCATTGTTAACATTCATCGGCGTAAGTCCTGTCGATGGCTGATAGTTGGGCATCATCATTGGATTGACATACCCTGTTTGCGTCATAAATCTTTGATGCGTCGGCAGTGGATCCGCCAATGCGTTAGGCATCTAGAATATCGGCATCTGAGAATTCCCAGCAAAAGGTCTTGCAGTAGTAGTTGTAGAATACTGAGGATTCTATGTCATCGGCGATACTGAGGGTGTCGATGTCATAGAAGCCTTGCCTGTCACGTCAGCCACTTGAGATATCCCAGAACTATTTGCACCAAAGTCCGGGGGCATACCATATCCCCACCAGTTGGGAGGAACTTGACAATTTTTAAATACAGACCCTGACATTGTCGATGCCAATAGATCTGTAGCAAGTTGAACTTGTCCTTCTGATGTTGCTGGGTTAGTCCTCATTGGTGTAGATTGCCCATTAGTCATCCCTAATGTGCTTGGAGGAGAAGTAACTTCTGTACCCGCAACAGCTAGAGTAGCCGATGGAGCCGTAACCGATGATGATCCTAGCTGATGACAGGCCGGGCCCACAAAAGATGGTGGTATCTGTCCTTCTTTGAATGTTCTAGCCACAGTATTGAAAACTGTATTGGACAACACACTGGATTGATTGATTAAAGCGCGATTAATAGCGTTGTCAACCATCTCTTGTAGTTTATCAGGATTAGCTTCAAAAGTGATTTGTCGAGACATCGACATGCTTCCTTTTGGATCACCTCACCGCTCCTGTTGACACTAAAGGATTTCAAACACAGCTGCTTGTATTCCTCCATAGCTTTTGCCATAGCTTGCTTCTGCTCATCTCTAAGATTGGCTTCCGTTATAGGGATGATGTTATCTGTATCGAAATTAGTATTCGACATGTTGATCTTTGACGATGAATCTTAATCGGTCCGACCGGGCGTGCCAAAAGATGTGTTGATGCAAAAGTGGATCTGCAAACACAAAGGGCTAATACCCGATTTCAATGTTAAGGCGTGCCAGCCGATTTGACCTTACAATCCATAAAGGTGATAACTCGAATACTTGAGTCCCAACAACAGCGATACGCCCGGATGCCACGGCCAAGAGGTATTCACGCGGAAATTTGAGAACTCGCCGAGTTTGAGTCGATGAATTCCTAAGAACTCGTAAGTAAAAGAAAAATATGCAGATTGACGAAGTCGTCGAAAAGTAGATGCTGAAATAGATGTAAAAACTTATGTTTGATTGATTGTGTATATCCTCTTACATTGCTACGGGGTCTACATTTATACCCTGTCCAAAAAAATTATAACCAGACACGACTAGGACTTCTAATTTCAAATCGAACGGAATCCGTATGTAAAACAAACTCTAATAACTAAGGAAAACATTAATTTATTCATCCTAGGCGGTTGGTGCACCGTCATCCTTTTCTCGGCAAGTCCCACGCCCCCTTCTGCTATCATCGGCAAACTGCCTTTCATCGGCATCAGCAACCATTAATATTTGGCCATCGGCACAGATTAACCATCATCCCTGGACTTGGCCATATTCTGCTGTCTCGTCATCGGCATCATAACCCATCGGCAACTCCTCTGATAATCAGTCACCACTCTTTCACCTGCCGATCTACATCTCATTAACTCCCAGATACGTGTCCAAAGATACGTGTCTAAAAACGGTGTCAACAAAGCCATTGGCGCGTGGGGAGGGAGGAGAAGTCGGGGCGGGTCGAGAGAGAAGGATTTTGCGGGCACATGGGGAGAGAGGTGTTTCCACGAGGACTGCACGAATCTGGAGCCGTGATCGCAAGGAAATCGAGGAACATCGTGGAGATGGTATTTTTCTTTCCTAACGATGGACGAGGCATGGAGGATATAGTAATCTTTCCTTGATATGGATGATCCCACCTGGTGGCGCGGGGATGATGTTCGCACCAGGAGGAGATGGTAGACGGACGAAACAATATTGTCGCACAAAAAAATGTCCATCTTTTTTTAGTTGAAGGAGATCGGAAGTAAAATTTCTCACCACCATTTTTTATATAGAAATTTCTGGCGTTGAATCAAGCGGTGCCATTACCTATCAGGTCTTGTTTGGCATAGCTCAACTTCACTAGTAAAGCTGTTTTTTAGAAAATAGCTTGATGAGCAACTTTCTAGATGAAGCTAAGCTATTTTAAAAAAACTGTTTGGTAAAATAGCTTCACCAACTACTTATTGCATAGATGAGAGAGAAATGCGGAAGAGAGATGTAATAAGCTACTTCATCTCACTCATGTCTTTGTGAGAGGAGAAGAAAAACAGCTTCACTCATAAAACTGTTTTTGAAATAAGTGTTTGAAAAAAAAAACAGAATCACAACAGAGCGTGAAGTTATTGTGAGCTATGCGAAACAGATTCTTAGTTTATTACCATCTCTAGCCTCCACCTATTTCATGTTGTAAAGCTCCATCTTGACTATGAGGCTGTCTCCAATAGGAGACCTATTTGGGAACCCAAACCCAAAATGGGTCTTCAACACAATACCTATAGTCTCTAACAGAGTACCCATATAGAAGACCCATTTTAGGTATCAGGAGAGGCATAACCCAAATTTGGGTATCCTCTCTCCTTGAGACCTATTTGCAGAGAGTGTTATCTTTTAGATCTTGTTGTTGGAGAAGACTAAAAATAGGTATGAAACCTTTTACCTATAGCGCTACTTAAAGGACAAATGAGTATTGTATTTTGGCTGTTGGAGATAGTCTCACAGCGAAAGCCTGGTAGCGGTAACCCTACACCCGAAACCCCTCAGCCAATCAGCGCGTGGCATTTGATCGAGCCCTCTTGACCACTACCCAAGATGCGCCTCCGCACACGTGGCTTTCCAACGCCCCACTGCAGCCGCCTGGCCATTGGGCAGCCGCCACGCATTCTCCCTTCCGTCCTCGACTACTCTTGGTGGGTGGAGAGAGCCGCAGAAGGCAACTGGAGGAAAGAAGACGATAACAACTAAGCACGGGAGCAGGGGAGGAAGTAGAGAGGACGGCGCGAGGCTTGGCCGTGCCGGCGAGTTGGGGCGTTTTTCCTGCGGTCGGAGATGCGACCGTTGGGACCCGGGAGACAGCGCAGTTCGGCTTCGGGTTCGGGGGCGGCTCCCGCGACGGCGGCCGCCACCTGAGCAGGATGTTTAGCTGGAACGACGAGCAGCAGCAGGTGTCCCTCCCCGTCTGCCTTCCCCGTGATAGTCTAGAATCTTGCGTTATGCTTGCTCACTTGGTTAGATCTGCTCTGGCTCTGTAAATTGTTGCGTCATTACTGCCCCACGCGCTCTAATTCACTAGGTTTTAGTTTGGATGTCGTTGTTCCGGAAGGGAATTTTGCTGTTATCGCATACCGTTGGGGGCTAAAGTTGGGGGAGCTGGAGGTGCAAGGGACTGCTAGCGGAAGCGTAGAATTCTTGCAACGCAGGTCGACTGCATCCCTGCAGGTTGCAGCAGTGCGAGCCTTTTGGACACTTTCTGTGCTAACAAGCATGACTAGGGGACAATTCTGCTTTGATTGCCTCTACTTCTGAAGCTTCTAATGTTGTCTAGTGCCCAGAGCAGTGCTGGAATATGGACTTGTATGTTCTATTGGAAGAAAGCTAAGGGAGTCTTTATAAGTTTCATGGCTCTTAGAATGTTCCCTCCATAGTTGGAAAAAAAAAGTAGTGAACTGAGCCATAAATGTTTTTATGAACTTGACGGTTTTACTGATAGCTGCTGAAGTGAACTGCAAACTGGTTCTTTAGTAAATCACAATGTCATTTTTTCTTATTTCCCCTACTCATTTTGGTGCATGCCACTCAGTTGCCAATGTTCTACTCTGTTGATCTCAGTATTTCCTCATAAAAGGATAACTTTATTCAGGAACCTTCAATTCAGATATGCTCATATGAATTTAAGGACATAACAATATACTGAATACTTTGGACCTTCAGCGATAGTATCTAATACACTACACTTTTGCTTTGTGCTTGATTATTTCTCTGAATTTTGAATTGGACTTCCAACTCTGAACCTTGCACCATTTACCATCACATCACTAAATGCTGTCACTTGTTTTTGGATTTTCACATTCTCCTTCCAGTCTCATATTATTGTTTTGGACATGAGCATAAACTGGACTTACTCGCTACTTCTGTTATACAGAATTTCAGTTATATTTTAGATTTAGTCTATTTTTCAACATGATCTTGTAACATAAGATATTGAAATTATGTGATCCTTTAAAGAAATTTGGATGAATGTGCACTTGTTATGTTCCCATCAGACGAATATAGATAATTTTAATTCCTTTTCTCTTTTATTGTTGGAGATTGATCACAGCCCTGGCCTGGGGGGGCAGTGCCAGACACATCCATCCAACCCCAGGCATCCAGAATCGGATGCCTGGGATGGAAGCGTGCCAGGCAGGTTTCTCAGAGATCTAAGCAAACAAGCTGGTATGCCCATGTTTTATTATTTGTTTTCTTTTGGAATGCAGGTAGGGGATGCAATATGGACTGAGTTCAATGAGAGTGAGGACCATATTATGCCTTATCCTAAAGGTGCAGAAGATAGTACGACTCGCAAGAACAATGAAAAAGAGGTGGCTAGTATTGATGGCATCACTGAACATTCTGAAGGTGTTCAAACTGGACTTCAACGGATGGAAAAGCAAACTGCAAATCAGACAAGTGCACATTTTTCAGCCACACGAATTGACATGGAATCCTGGCCTGACCTTCCTTCCCTGAATCCTACACTTGATAGAAACTATAGTGATGACAACATAACATCCACATATCTGGATTTCAGTGCTGAACCCAGTTTACAGAAAGTGACAGGAAAAGCTACAGGTTCATTCCTTCTTTAAGCATGCTGCATTGCCAAATGTTTATTGTATTTCTGGTTCAGTTTGAAAACTTGTAATCCAACGGATATATATACCGAAAAAAATCATGCAATTATGAAAAATAAGATGATACTGAGTTACATAGCTTTTCTTGATCTGTATACAGGGCAACTAGATGGTGAATCAGAAGTGTTCAGTAATGATCAAGAAGAAAAGAGTAACAGTTTCCTTGATTGCGACTGGGGCAATATTGGAGATTTTGATGATTTTGACCGTCTATTTAGGTACGATTGGAAACCAAAAACTTTTTACTCAACTCATGAGTTGAATTTGCAGTCAATGATTCTTTCTTGGCTGGATATTACTATCAACTTTGTAGTCTTATCAAGTGATAATTTTTGCAGCAATAGTGACTCCATATTTGGTAATGAGATAGTTGCCAACGACAGCGATTTTCTTTCTGCATCTTCGAATTTGATGGATAATGCTGTGCAATCAATCCCAATTCTGGTATGTGAACATAGAACTTTGGTTTTTTGCTGTTTTTTTCCACATTCTTCTCACTGTGATTTGTTTGTTTCCGTTAAAAAGCAACTACCATTGAATAAACAACCATCATGTGATCGTGGGCCTTCTTTGCTTCTGACTAACGAAATTTCCAGTGGTGTTACCAAACAAGAAAATAAGGTACACAAAAAAAAGCATTTACATATGTTCCTATGTCTAGAATTATTTCTTGTCTACTCTGGTTATCCACTTTTGGCAGGTAGCAAATGCTAATGCTAAATCTGGAGAGGAAGCTGAGATTAAAATTTATCTGACTTGTGAATATTCTGGGAAACCAAATCAGTTCTTCCAGGAAGTAGAATTCATGTGATATACTCTGCCAAACTTATTATGAATGAGATCACTTCTGAGCTTGTTTGCTTCAAACTGAAGCACCAATTAATATGCTGATGTTTCTCATCTGGATTGATGTCATAAAACAAAATGGCATTTAAAGATGGGACAATTGCAGTGCGAACCTGTCAACAAACTGTTTCTGACAAAACTTTATATCTTTTGAGAAAATCTGTCATAATAATGTGATATCTCATATTTGTCAGCTATGCTCCATTTGGTTCTCTCAAGTCGACTATAAAAAGTTTTTGGTGCACTCAAGTACATTAAGCACAAAGTAAAGCTTTTATTAGCAAAATGAGCTCAAAATATGTCCTGTCAATCTTCTTTCTTGTCTCTTCCAAAGCCTAGCTTTAGAGCCTCTGATTAATCTGCCCACTTGATTGCCACTTTTAAGCATCTGATTTGAGTGGATGATTTTTCTTTAGTTCAATGATAAATTAACCACTCTGTGTAGGTCGAAGTGCAGAAGAGGCCAGTGAGGTCACGCAGAAAACCAGAGGAGAGAGGTAAAAGTAAAATATCCAGCAGTACAAGTGGCTTCTCCCAGAGCAAAGTAGAGAATGCATCAACCAATTTGCAAGCTCCTATGCAACCTGTACAGACTCCTCAATATGCACTGTTCCAGGATAGCAAGAAGATAGGACAAGTTCAGCATGTTAATCAGTTTATGTTTCCTGGATATGGGTATCCTGCATATCCATTTCCTACAATTCCGTTAGTGTCAAACATTCAAGCTGAAGGCTATCTGACAAAACCAACTGGCACAAGCTACCGAACTTTGGAAGATTCCCCAAAACAGTCAAGTTCCATAGAAATGTCACAAGACATTCCATCAAGAGCACTGATAATGACACCACAAGAAAAGATAGAAAAGCTTAGGCGCCGGCAGCAAATGCAAGCACTGCTAGCTATTCAGCAACAGCAGCAACAGTTTGGTCAAGAGGGTTCTGGCAGTGACACAATGGTGTCTCAGGCATACTCCCCTAGGAACAAAAATCCGGATTCCTTGGGGAGTTCAATTGTCATAGATGAAAACGCAAATAAGGTTTTTTCGCCTGAGGTGATTCCAACTAACCATGACCTGGTTCACAAGAGTTCTGCAATTTCTGTTGATCCTTTTATAGAGGAAAAAATATATTATCAGCTACAAGATGCTCTTGGCAAGGCAATTTGTTAACCCTTTCTATTTCACGATTCTTCATATGTTTACTGATAGTATTATTCAGTTGCTGGGGATGTGCAATAGAAAAGTTAACTTTTTTAATCCTTCTGACACAGTTGGATACCAAAACTCGACTATGCATTCGAGATAGTTTGCTTCGTTTGGCCTATAGTGCAGCAGAGAGACAAATTGATGGTGATAGGAGCAGCACTAACAAGACTAATAAAGATGATGATGAAGCTTCCGAAAATGATGCATCTACTAGGAGAACAAGGTAGAGTACACTAAAAATGCGTTTATTAATGTGTTCCTGTATTGCTATCAGGTAACTGATATTATGCAATGTAAAGTCACCCAGTGACCTCAAATAATTTCTTATTTACCATCTGTGCAACGTCGGACCAGACGTTTTGTGTTCTTCTCATGGATTAGTTTGTATTCTAGTGCCAAAGGATGCTAGATCAGTTGGTCTAGGCACTCCGGCGGCACCTCCCAGGTCCTGAGTTCGAATCCCGGTGGGAGCGAATTTCAGGGTGGGTTAAAAAAATCCCCTCGCTCGTCCTCATACCAAAACACTGGGGGAGCTCCGGCCCAATTCTCACTTGGGCTATGCAAAGGCCACCATGTATGGATGGGGGTGGGGGTTCAGAGGTTTTCTCGCCGAGTGAGAAGGCACTTTCTTCTTAATTTGAAAGCTGCGGCGGCAGTCTTAACCGTGCCGATCGAGTTTTTTTTTAGTTTGTATTCCAGTGTTTTAATCAATGAAAGCATTCAGAATGGCTCAGTTTATATTTTATGATCTCAGGTCTCCAACTAGGGAAGCAGAAACGATCACAAATCCAATTGATCGTATAGTGGCCCATTTGCTGTTTCATAGACATTGCTCCAAGGTTGCAACAGCAACAAAGGAGGAAATCATATCCTCAACCCCCTTGATACTAGAACCTGGTGAGTTGCCTATATGCATCTAAACAGCATGTTACCATATACGCTCGCTCAATCAACACGTGAGTAACCCTTTTGCAACTTTCACAATTTGCAGAACCGAAGGTACCCTTGGGAACTCCTAGGTTGCCATCACAAGATCAACGAGATGAGCAAGAAATTGTATTGCCTCTGTCACAATAACGTGAGATTTGCTAGAAGATGAGGTTTTACCAAATTTGAGTAAGATTATTTGCATTTAGTTAGCCTGTGAATCTAATGTCGTTCTTCTAATGAGCATACAGATGCTGATTTTATCAACTGTTCAGAATCAAAATGATAGCAAATCCAATGATTATGGCAATCTGCTGATCACCTGGGGTTCTGGAGATCTCTTGTGTAATATGTAACCATTTCAACATTGTAGCATCCTTTTTTTTTCATCCTGTAAGAACATCTCAGACTGTATTGGAACCTACGATTGTGTCGAGCCCTAAAAGGAGCAAACCTTGGCTCTGGACATCATTATGATTAACCTTTTTTCTCATGCGTAACCGCCCAATGTTTAAAGGTGGCTGCTTACTTGGGAAAATATTGATGGCACATAAACTCAAGTGTCTCTGAAGAGTGAATTCCATAGAGCAGTTATCGTCCTTGGCATACATTTTCCGACTGATGTGAAAATTATGAATGAATTTTCAAAGAACAATGAGTCGTCATTGTAGAGGTAGCGTGATAGTTGTCACTGTGTGGAGTTTTGTTAAGCTGACCATCCGGCGTGGGAAAGATATTCTTTTGGTTTTCAACATTACTATTGATCTGAATTTTAATCGAAAATGAATTTTAGGCGTTCAATTTTACTCCAGTTCCGATTGATGGGAAATATCTCTCCTTCGTATGATCCATTCCGTAGTTCCTAGAACGAGAACGTTGCTACTGATTTCGTTAACCCAAGTCCAAAGACGGATATAAAATAGATTGCACCAAATTTCTGTCCCTTTTTTTTTCTCTGTCGTTTATTATTTGACCACTTGTTATGTACTGTAGTACAGGGCATGTACAAATGTTTCTCATCAAACTCCGCAGGGAGCACAGATCACCCTTTATAGTAGGAGTATATAAGAAGTTACAACATTCACTACGTATGTCACAAAGATTAAATAAAAAGAATCAATTGAAATATCCTTCTTCACACTGACACTTCACTAATACGGCACGGTGGCGCTGCCTCTGCTGCGCCCAGTGGCCATCCCATCCAAATAAACCTGCTTGGTGACCTGCCTGTTAATATATTTGGATCGTCTAGGGCATAGATCAATGGGTTGTACACTTTGTATTTGGGGTAAATAACTTGGAACTCCACAGATTCAGGGAGGAAAAGAGGGTGAAATGATGGGAGATAGGTAGTGAACCATACCTCTGGGTTGATCGAGAGCCTCGTGGTCGAGGTGGTGGCGGCGACGGACTTTCCATCGCTGGCAGTGCCTCTCTCTTGATCGGTCTAGGGTTAGGTAGGGGCTGGCAGCATTGTAGCGATGAACCTCGTCTCTAGTGCCCTAGCCCCCACCTTCTCTTTATGCACTGCACGTCGGGGGTCCACCAACCAGTAGATGGTTGAACGTTCGATCAGGATGGGGTGCTCTCTCTTGATCGGTCTAGGGTTAGGTAGGGGCCAGCGGCATTGTAGCGATGAACCTCGTCTTTAGTTCCCGAGCCCCCACCTTCTCTTTATGCACTGCACATCGGGGGTCCACCAGCCAGTAGATGGCTGAACGTTTGCTCAGGATGGGGTGAAGGGTCCAGCCCAGTCTTTGGATTTGGGCCAGTGGAGATCAACATAACACTGCCACTCCTTGGCGTTCACGGTATCCGGGTCAGTCAGCACTGGGTCATCATTGGCGTACTACCCGCAACTCGAGCTCTCGGACGGTAGGATTTCATACAACATGTAGAGTAGACCTAGCCGTTGGGCAGGCTCGTCGTAGTACGCCTCAGTGGCCCAGTTGGTGCCAAATGCCAAGCGCCTGAATGAACAGCGAGCCCGGACGCATGAATAGGAAGTGCGTCATGGCCATGTCGTGCACGCCCACCATGATGTCCGAGGCGTTCAGGGCACGGTACATCTTGGCGAGCAACATGTCCTAGCAAGGTTGGAGCACAGCGACGTGGCTGTGGCAGAACCGCCTAATCTAATGTCCTCCCAAGAGTACTCGTCTTCCTCTAGATACTAAGTACTCAAGAGAATGCACAAAATCATCCGGTTCTGTCGAGCACACCCAATAGGAGTGAAAGAGCATCTAGGCCCCTAATGAGTTTCGGTGATTAATGACAATGTTGATTACTGTTACTAACATGTGTTTTGCAGAGGAAAAGTCATTAGTATTAGGTCATAGTAATAGGTACTCGATGAACAAGGACGTACATGCCTACTTAATAGTGGAAATCGTTTCGGTTTTCAAAGGATGGATGGACATCGTCAAGACTAGACTAGATCTAAGTGCCATATGGCGAAGAAGGGCACTTAGAGTAGTTTAGTTAGAGTAGTTTAGGACTTTGTTTTCCTTTGACCATACTATTAAGAGGGACTTTAATCTAGTAGCTTGACTTAGGCAAGGCTTCAGGTTTAGGTGTGGTGCACACTTGGTAAACCTAGCACTAGGCAGCTCAGAGATAGTCCTTAGATCGAGAGGAACAAACTTTGTTTTGGAAAGATCACGTTTCGACGAAGTTTGGGTGCCTAAGTAGGCATCGAACGTTGCACCGGACGCTCTGTGAGTGCGTCCCGTGAGGTCGTTTTGAGTGAGAGTGCCTGAGTTCCTAGGGTTAGGCACCGGACGCTAGCACAGGACGCACCGGGTAGCATCCGGTCCTGTACCCAGAGAGGTCAAAAGGTGACCAAGGTCACCGGACGCACCGGGTAGCGTCCGGTCCTAAACTCAGGGAGAGTGTAAAGTTCACCCTCGCACCGGACGGTTTCACCGGACGATGGGAAGTAGCGTCCGGTGCCTTGTCAGAGGCAAGTACAGTTAGCCGTTGAGTGTCACCGGACGCTCGGTGCAGAGCGTCCGGTGCAACAACAACAACGTCTGGTGACCCCGTTTTTAGTGTAAAACGGTTGGCCGACCCTTAGACTTGATGTGGTGTATTTATACTCCTCCATCTCGTCCATGGGAGGTTTCTTGCCCATTTGTTCAGTTGAGAATCACCTTGTGGTGCAAGAGAGAAGAAAGAGCCTAGAGAGGATTGAGATTTGAGAGATTTTTGTGAGAATCCTTCTCTAGTGGAATTCCAAGAGTAAAGTGTGCATCCACAACTCTCTAGTGCCTTGATTGGGTCAAGTGAGAGTTATTTGCTTGTTACTCTTGGTGATCGCCATCACCTAGACGGTTCGGTGGTGATTGGAGGCAAGAAAACCGCACGGAGTTCTTGTGGGTGGCTCGTGTCAAGCTTGTGAGCGGTTTTGGGCGATTTACCACGACAGAGTGTCGAAGAATCAGCTCGTAGAGAGCACTTGGTCCTTGCGCGGACTAAGGGGGAGCAATACCCTTGCGTGGGTGCTCCAACGAGGACTAGTGGAGAGTGGCGACTCTTCGATACCTCGGCAAAATATCGCCGAGCACTTTCTTGCCCTCTTCCTTTACTTTCTAGCATTTACTTTGTGCAATTACTTTGAGTTTTTACATTCCTAGAATTGCCTTGCTAGAATAGGATTGGAACTAGGTTGCAAAACTTTTTATCCGGTAGCTCTCTAGTCACTTTCGACACAAGGGGTGAAATTGGAGCTTATAGGTTGCTTAAATTTTTAGAGAAGCCCAATTCACCCCCCACTTGGGCATCTTGATCCTTTCAATTGGTATCGGAGCCTAGTGCTCATTATTTAGGCTTCACCGCCTAGAGAAAGATGTCTAACGGGGATGGACCGCCACCCATGTTCGATGGCGATGACTTCTTATATTGGAAAATACGGATGGAGTCATACCTCGAGGCATGTGACACTAAGTGCCTAAAAGCCGCGACCGAAGGGTTCACCCCTTCGGCAAAAGACACCGCTCTTACTCCACAAGAGCAAGAAAATGAGAAGTGGAATGCAAAGGCCAAAAACCACATCTTTAGAGGTCTTTACAAAGAGGTGTTTAATCTTTTTCGGAACCACAAAACCGCCCATGCTTTATGGAAGGAACTTTGTGCGCTCCATGAGGGATCCAAGAGTGAGCATGAGGAACGCTTTCATCTTGTGATGAACAAGCTTAATACATTTGAAATTCTTCCAAAAGAAAATGCTAACGAAATGTATTCTTGCTTGAATGTCATTGTAGAGGAGCTAAATGGACTTGGGCTCAATCAAATGAGTGCGGCGGATGTGGCACGGAAGATACTATGTGTTCTCCCTATTGAGAAATATGGGCACATAGTAACCGTGCTTCATCAAGGCGATCTCTCCACCGCCACACCAACGTCCATATTGGGGAAGATCAACGCTCATGAGATGTACATGCACATGAACCCCCAAGATGGCTCCTCATCGGCCAAGAAGGAAAAGAAAGACTTGGCCCTCAAAGCTTCTCAAAAGGGCAAAGCCAAGAAGATTGAAGTTGAGTCATCAACTTCAAGTGATGATGAT
>Ga0182004_10003341_pt1 | contig 12771 bp, 6 predicted proteins | sample Sormic07211540_1_FD_120479 | JGI IMG/M metagenome (GOLD analysis project Ga0182004, IMG submission 120479) | Endophyte microbial communities from Sorghum bicolor roots, Mead, Nebraska, USA - 072115-40_1 MetaG | ecosystem: Host-associated > Plants > Roots > Unclassified | place: USA: Nebraska... | reverse complement strand
TTTCGGAACTAAATAAAGCCTTCCTTTTAGTTGACTTTGAAAGCCCAGTCGTTAAGCCATCCGTTGTCGAGTGTTATGATCTACCTAAAATCGATACATGAATGTTAACAAGTCACATAGCAAAGATGCATTACTTTGTCAAAAAGTTTAAGACTTGCACTATACATGTAAATCAAAATAAGCACGTGGAGGTGCCCTTGCATGTTAACAAGAACTTTGTTTGAATGTCCCTAGCAGTTCACATCATTCAACAACAAAAAAAATTCAAGATCAAAATCTTTTTGTGTAGAGTATGTGGGACGCATAACATGAGTGTTTGTAGCTATACTGTATTTCGAAAACAATTGTTTGATAGAAAACTATGGTGCAATTGATGTTCGCAATATGTAAAAGTAGGTATTTTTTTACGACAACATCCGCTACACGGAAGACAGCTAACTGCAATGCAGGGTCACAGTCACACATCATTATTATCAAATCGAAGCCATCATAAAGCCTACCTTTCTCCATGCCCCTTTCGTAAACTCGAGCGCAGACGCAGCGACCCCCGACGGCGTCCAAACTCCAAACTCTGAACGCCAACGACGACGTGTCGCCGTTACGCCCACGTGGCAGCTCTCTAGCCGTCCGATCGACCGCCAGCCCCCCAGTCTGGCCGCGGTCGCATCCAGCGGCCACCGCGCTGCGCCATCTTGTCCTCTTCCTCCCTAAACGCCCCTTCCTGGACGGCTGGACCTGCTTATACGGTGCCCACGCATCGGGCCGTGGGAGGCGGGCTCTGTTTCTGACTCATCCTTCGGCCGAGGGCGATGGCGGCGGCGGCGGGGAGGGCGCGGGCGGTGAGCCTGGCGGCGGCGGTGCGCGTGGTGGCGGCCACGGCGCGGCCGGCGTCGAGCGCGGCCGCGGCGGCGGGAGTGGGCGCGATGGCGTTGATCGTGCAGGGGGAGGACACGGCCTTCGGGTCGCTGGAGTGGTGGGCGTACGCGGGCATCTCCTGCTTCCTCGTGCTCTTCGCCGGGATCATGTCCGGGCTCACACTCGGGCTCATGTCGCTCGGCCTCGTCGAGCTGGAGATCCTCCAACGCAGCGGCACCGACGCCGAGAAGGCTCAGGCTGGTCCGATCCGAATCCCTGTCCATTCCCTGCTGTTACCTCGTTGTGCTCGATCTGGTTGCTGTCCTATGAGCGGGTTTGTTATATTGGTAGCGGGATCACACTGTCGTGACTTGTTACATTAGGGAATGAGGATGAGAGCGTCATACACTGTATCGGATTCTCAAGTTTCTCTGCAATTTTGAACATCAGAGCGTATTTGGTGTATCTGGTGAATTTTTTTCTGGCCCCTATCGTTGATCTGCTAGATTTTGTAGGTAGCGGTAATGACAGTGAGGATAAAATGTGATGTTAATGTTGACATATTATTTACATACAGAAGTGTTTGGAAAGGAAAGTAGAACAAACAAAAAAAGGTGTAGTCAGGGAATAAGAAAAAGCAGTGTGGATGGGATTTGTTCTTTTCTAAGATTCACCTCTTTCTGGTGAGATGTGAAATGATACATCAGACAAGTGGGAAGTCGAAGTATAGTATGCAATGGACAATCATAAAAAAAGTGATCACTCTGGAGTTTCCTGGATTTGCCATGTTTGTTTACTGGGGTAGCGTGCACTTTTGGTTGTCTTACACTCTTACCTGATAATCACCATAGTTACTGAAGGAAATGGCATATCTGGGCATCTCTGTTTTTTATCAGTTCATCGAATGTTCATGTAGATGTGGCAATAATTCTGCTTAGTCACTTTGACTGGCTACACATTGCCGCTTTTAGCATCTCGAGCAATGATTCTGATTAGTCACTTTGACTGGTACACATTGCCTAATCTCATTATTAAGTTAGCAGCAGTCTATTGCTGTTCCCTGTTGAAGTCCAGCTCAATTGTTGAATTTTCCCTTTGATTGATGCTTCTGCTGCCACTCATGTTTTGTTTATTTACCTTGTTTGCTGCAGCTGCCATCCTTCCAGTTGTTCAAAAGCAACACCAGCTTCTTGTCACCCTGTTGTTGTGTAATGCTGCTGCCATGGAGGTAGAGTATTTGGATTGCAATCATATCATTATCACACTATTTTGTACTCTAGAAGTGTATACATTTGCTAAAAAATTGTATGGTAGTATCAGAATTTCTGTTTGAACCTTCTAATGAATTATTCTGGCATCAACACTTTGACCTTTTAACTCATTATTGGGAGGGATGGATAGTGTTCTGAAGTTGTGCCTATCTGTTCAACTTTTTTTTTTGGCACCATATCACCATGATTTCTTGTAATCCTGTTTGTGGTTCTCTTACATTTTGAAAACTAGGAATTGATGAAGTTTAGATAAGATAGAGTATAGCACCTATTGCATTCACTATATAAGCTTATTTCTCTCTGTTGCTACTAGTTTCTTTCAGCATCCAACTGCAGCATGGTCAGTTGGTGTTAGTCCAACTGCATCGTTATTGATGCATGTATATCTGATCACTATTATTTGCTGTATCCTAAATCTACTATCAAGCTTCTCATATGAGTGTTCTTTCACTCAGTTGACACTCATGTACCCTTATTCCTTACTCTGTATTCTAAACTCGTTGATAGGTAGGGGCATAGGTCACTTTTTTTTCTGATATCTTTTGCACCCTATTTTGTTTTAACCATTGGCTTTTTGTTTACCTCGTTCCGACCTTTGCAGGCACTTCCTATATTTCTTGACAGAATGTTTCATCCTGTTGTTGCTGTAATATTGTCAGTGACATTTGTTCTTGCCTTTGGAGAGGTATTGATCTGATGTCCAAAATTTACTATTTGCTCATTGTGTGGTTTGACTGATAGTGTAGTGTTTTGACACCCAGGTTATACCGCAAGCAATCTGTACCAGATATGGTCTGGCAGTGGGTGCTAACTTTGTATGGCTCGTACGCATTCTCATGGTCATCTGCTATCCAATTTCTTACCCTATTGGGAAGGTAAATCAACAAAATCACATGATCCATTTCTAGGTGCCTACTGTACTGTAATTCTCTATGCTCTCCTGTCATGGCATGTATTTTGAAATTTTGTGAATTGCATTATGATTGAGCTTTCGCTTCAGAGTCATCTTTTTGTTCAGTTGTATGGCTTAGCTGGTACTAGTTACAGACCGATATTTTGGTTTCGGCCATTCTTGAAAACTCCAGTAACTTGCATGTGAGATATTTGATGACCAATAGGCCTCACAGCTAAAGCTAGTTTAATTTTTGTTATTTATCTTCTATTCAAGCAAAATTTCAACATTGCCAGTTTCTGTATGGTATTAAACATGTTTAATACTCTCAGAAAAAGGGAATTTCTTTTTTAGTAGTTACTACACACTGGAAAACAGTGCTATTTTACCTCCAAGGAAAATGAGTTAATGCAAACTTTGAACATAGTAAAGGTGCTAGTTGATGTATTTGTACTAATAATTCACTATGTGGTGCATTTATTAAATACTCAGTACAGATTCCACACTTGTATTTCCTTCTAATGGAAGTTACTTTCTCCTTATGTTGACATGTATTCCTGATTTGTTGTCTGTTTCTGTTGGTAAGTATCAATTTACTGATTCCTCAAAAATTTGTCAATCTACTGATCTTGGTTCTTGAAAAGGAACATGATCTTTTTATAGGAGCCACAAAAAATATGTATTGTTCTGTAGAACATTCAGCACTCTACAAACTGTTTCCTATTTTTCAGATTTAATTGGTGATTAAATGATCAGTGAACTCTTTCTTGTAACTTGTAACCTTATCCCATGTCATCATGTTGTAATGCTAATTCTCACTTCTCACTTCCTTTTCCATAGTGATGAGTTGCATGTGTGATTTTCTTTTGCTACCTTTTGTCAAGCGCCTATATTGTGAACTGCATTTTATGAAGATTGTAACAAGTGATGATACTATCTTACATACTGGCCCGCAGCACAGGTGTAACTGGAAGTTCTATCTTAACACTTTGTATTAAGTTAGAGTAGGTAGAAGCTTGATATCTCCTTTTGTGTATCAGGTATCAACCTTTTGTTACTAAAGCCAATTGTGATAAGTTGCCCTTCTACTATATACTACATGCTAAGTTCCTGTCATTGAAAATCTGCATTCAATTTCTTATACAAATCAGTACAGATGATTTAAAGCAGATTCTAGCATGATGTGGCAACCTCATTGAGGTCGAATATCAATTTTACTAAATTGAGTGGCTGTCTGTATTCTGTTTTATGTGGACGTTAATATAGTATATGTCTGTGTGTTTAGTAAAAGATGATTTGATTGCATCTATAACATATGCATCTTTGGATTTTTTCCCTTCAATAATCCTTTGTTTATTTCTTTTTACTTGATTTATGGTCTATTGATTGGTTGCTGAAGTTATTGAAATCTGCCTTTCTCAGATCTTGGACTGTGCTCTTGGGCACAATGAGTCTGCACTTTTTAGGCGAGCTCAGTTGAAAGCTCTTGTTTCAATCCATAGCAAAGAGGTAACATTATCATATCACTCTGCTTTAGAAGTTTTCATGTTCAACCAGGGTTATGTCACAGTTAGAGCTTCTACCATAACAGGCTGGCAAGGGTGGAGAGCTCACCCATGATGAGACTACAATCATAAGTGGAGCCTTGGACCTGACCGAAAAGGTGTACATCATCTTCACAATATGTGACCTATTTTTCTTTTCCCGATAAACAAGTAATACTTATTTCTCAAGGGAACACTGATCCAAATGAAGTTGGTAACTTGGTATAAATCCAGAAGCTACTACACTTGTTATTGTGTAAAATGGTTGTTTCTTTGGGATGAATTTGGTGGTATTAGAAAAAAATGTGCTGTGATTCTCTTGTCTTTTATATGCTACCTCTCAATAATGAACTAGGATATGTACCAATATCCTGTTTTAGATCTGTATGTTGGTGAACACAAGACAATTTTCTGGTAACAGCCAGAGGGCAGTTTGCCTGCTATGGGCTTTTGATTGAATTTGCAAAGTGGAAGTCTTGGTTACAAAACCCCTGTCCCAACTCCAGCTCTTATAGGCTGTGAGCCACCCCTAGGACTAAGGCATGTTCTAAAACAGAAAAGTAGATGCTTAGATAACTTGGCTGCCAAGGGTCTTATCTTCTTGACCCCCAAGCAAGCCTTTTACAGCAACCTAATGACCAGAGTAAAACTGAAAGAAAACGCAATGGGCAATACTTAGGCCCTGGTAAAATAGATACATGACCAACTACTATCACTGTATTTGTTTCATTCTCTGTATCTCCTACTCCCTCTGTCCCTGGAAGCTTCAATTCCTAGAATCCGTGCCAGTTAAGTTTGACCAACTTATAAAAAAGAGTATCAATATCTATGACATAAAATGAGTATCTTATGAAAATATATTCTATGATAAATCTAATAGTACTAATTTGGTACTATAAATCTTAGTGTCTTTTTCCTAGAAATTTGGTTAAAGTTTAAAAAGTTTGACTTAAGACAACTCTAGAAATTGAAGCTTTCAGGGACAGAGGGAGTATTTTTGTTTATAAGCAAGCATACAACAGTTTCCAATTCACTACTATGGTGCTCAACTAGAAATGGTTTAACACATGTTGCAGTTTTTGTGCAAATAAACAACTTGCAAGTTCCCTTGTTGAATCTGGTACAAGGTTCAATTTCATATATGTGCTGAATGCTTAGAAAGCAAAGTGACATGGTGATTCAGGTTTTGCAGCACCTTGTACACTGATGAAAAGTTCGCTTAATTTGGCTGACAATTACAGAACCTTAAATGCATCTAGTTGTATTTGGCAGGAATCTTATTACTCTGTGTGTGCAGACTGCTGCAGAAGCTATGACACCTATTGAGTCAACTTTCTCACTAGATGTGGATTCCAAGTTGGACTGGTAATAATACATACCCGCTTATTAAACCAAACTCATGCTCATGTTACTTATTATTGGTCTTAATTCATTTTCTCTCTGCTTGCTCTTATTTTGTTCTGTTATTCATTTCTGTTTTACTGCATTGCTATTCTCTATTGACATAAATCTGTGTGTATAATTTTAGTACTGCTAGTTAGGTTACTGTAGTGATGGTCAGGGTTGTGATCATAGTACATAAGGATTGATGCCACTCATTTTTTGTGTTATCCAACATTTTTTTTTCTTGGAGGCAGAATCAAGACTGATAGTGCCAAATAATCACTTGTCCCTCCCATATTTGTTAACTGTTATGCAAACTTACGGTCAAGAACAACAACAACAAAGCTTAGTCCTACAGAAGTTGGGGTAGGCCAGTAGGCTAGAGCTGAAACCCAACATGAACCGCTAGCAAGAAGGGAAAAGAAAGAAGGAAACAAAGATATACAGATGGACGGAAATTCTGCACTCTGTTTGCATCCCAACATGGTATATTAGGCAGTAGGGGTGGCAATTGGAGTGATTATGGAGATACTGATTGCTAAGATGTTTACCAGGAGGCAGGAGAGTGCTCCTATCGTAGACCCTTTTTTATCCGCATAATTGGCAGACATCTATCTACTAGTGGCTGAGCTGGGACCAATCAATGGGCTGAGAACTCTTAACTAACACAGTGGAGACTAATTAAACTGAGATTGAAAGATGCAAATAGTTAGGTTAACGTTTGCTTCTTTCCTGGATGAGAAAGAGAAGTTTACGAAGTTAGGAAGAAAATAAATGGTAGCTGCGCTGCAGCGTTCTATGTGCTAGAAAATAAAGTACTATATCTAGAAAATAAAGTACTATATAATGTAGGTAGCAACCTATGTTAGCCTCAGGCCAAAGCAAGTCTTGGAAGAAAGAAATCAACGTAGGCAGTAGGGGTGGCAATTGGAGTGATTATGGAGATACTGATTGCTAAGATGTTTAACAGAGGACATCCAGTATTTTCTACCGGCTTATATGTGTCAATTGCCTATCATTACTATGTGCTTAAGTGCAATTACAATAGGTTTCCTTCGTTCTTTAGAATATTCATCATTGGACACCTCCAAACAAATATCACTCATCTGATATCCTATCTCATATTTTCCGGAGTCTGTGTCACACATTTAGTTCTGGATAACCATTTGTCTGTCCTATGTCGTCGGGCGGGCAGAAATTATCTGTTCCATGTGCTTAAGTTTTTTTTAAGGTTGAAATGAACACTTGACATGACTAGCACCTGTATGGTTCTATCTTGTATTTTCTGATATATATTAGCAACTTGCAAGCTCATTGTGTAGTACCTGATAGGTGTTTCTTTGTACATTTGCAAAGCTAAACTTAAAATATTTTTTCTCGAACACGCAAGAGAGCTGCGTATCATTGTATTAGTAGAAGAGCTAAACTTAGAATATGCTAGATTTTGATGTTTCATGTGATAATAATAGACATTTATGCACAGTAGATATCCATAGCATTATATTATTCGTATTTTGTCAGTAGAAACTTTTGTAAACTACAACAGTCTATCGGTTTATTGGTTTTCACAGGGAAGCTATTGGAAAAATTCTTGCCCGTGGTCACAGTCGTGTTCCTGTATACTCAGGGAACCCTAAAAACATCATCGGTCTCCTATTGGTAAGATTCATTGATGCTGTTGATTATTATCCAGTGATTTTGTATCCTTAACTAACAAAACGTTTTGAACTTATTAATAGGTGAAGAGTCTTTTGACTGTTCGTGCTGAAACTGAGACGCCAGTTAGTGCTGTTTCAATTAGAAGGATTCCAAGGTATGCCCTTCATATGTTGGATTATATTCTTGCTTTAGAATCTTTATCTCTTGAGACCATGCTCCAGTGGTGGAGTTTTGAAATATTTTCTTTGCTGTATCATGCCTGTAAGCTAACCTGTTTCCTTCCTGACAAATATTTGATAAATCCTTTTCCAGGGTTCCTTCAGACATGCCTTTGTATGATATACTCAATGAGTTTCAGAAAGGAAGTAGTCATATGGCTGCTGTTGTGAAGGCTAAACCCAAAACTGAACCACTCCCTGATAAAACTGAACCAAACAGGGAAGTAGTTGGGTCAGCACAGTTGACTGTTCCCTTGTTATCTAATGCTGAAGAAAGTGCAGACAATGTGGTTGTGGATATCGAAAGACCACATAACAGGCAGGTTAATGGAAACGCAGTGCCTAGGTCATCAGAGGATATTGAGGACGGTGAGGTCGTTGGTATCATCACACTTGAAGATGTATTTGAAGAACTCCTACAGGTAAGTTGTAAAAATGTATTATTCCTTGGGGAGGTGGTTTTATCCTTTTATATGATATGTCTCAGTTTAAGTTCTTTACTTTTGCAGGAGGAAATAGTGGATGAGACTGATGAATATGTTGATGTTCATAAAAGGTATGTCTCAACTTCAAATATACTAGTATTCTTCTGTCACTCCTCAACTTCTGCTAAGTAGAAAGCAACTAATTCTCACAATCTCACTCCCTTACAGGATCCGAGTAGCTGCTGCTGCCGCTGCATCATCGGTTGCAAGGGCTCCATCCGTTAGGAGATTAACAGGCCAAAAGGCTGCAGTAAGTACAACTTTTCTGGTACAGTTATATAAAATACAACCCATGCAGGCTGTAAAATAATAGTTTGGTATCTGGCATTCACAGTAGTGTCAGTTTGTTATCATGGTGTTAAAACTTAATTAAAATTTTTGAAGATGTAAGTCCTTGGTTTAGGTACCAGACAGCCACCTGAGTCATCTATTGCAGTGTTGGATGCTACTTGTTCCTGTCCAAACATTTTGTTTCATCCCATCTGTTATTATGAATTAAGTTATTAAAGGTGGTTCAACCTGTTGAATGTTCATCCACTAGGAAATTAAACAGCAGATCTGATGGGCAAATTTCACCTTGAATTGACTTGACCAACAAAATCAACAGATTCAAATTGAGTGAGGTTGTTTTAAGTTCAGCTTCTAGATAAGCTTTGTGGGTTCTTTGAAGGTGTCGCAAAAAGTGCTCATCTGTTTGTTGATGGTTTTGCTGCTCATTAATCTCTTGCCCCATATTCTTTTTACACAGTATTTATTGACTACATAGGAAGCTGACAGTAATTTCATATATCTCTTGCAATGTATTTTTATAATAAATAATATATGCTTTGGTTACTTAAGAAATCACATGTTAAATGAACTGCCGATAATAGTCTCTTGGCTCGAAACTTGTAGACCAGCAGAACATCCACTGGAGATGCTTTCTTTTTTAGTATAGACGTCTGGATATTCTTTGTGTAGTTACTACTTGCATTTCGTAGTGGTCTTATATTGTACTAGTTTGAACTTTTCATCACTGATTCAAAATTACCATAAAGTTATAATGAATTACTAACTAACTAACCCTGTTGATTTTGTAGAACCTTCAGGGAGCACAGAATCGCCAAGGACAGCAACCTCCTGGAATTCTCAAGAAACCCACTGAGGGTGATTCAAACCCATCAAAACAAGTGAACCTTGTGGAGCCTCTTCTGGAAAAGAGGAGGTAACTCTAAAATGCGTCGAGCACCGTAGCCGATAAAACGCGCGGAATCAAGCTGGAAGAGCCTATGGTTCTTGCTATATAGCAAGAGGTACATACAGATGAACTCATTGTTGTAAATTCCAACAGGAGCGATGTGCTTTTGGTGTCATGGTCTCATGGACATTAGTGTTGAATTCTTTCTCTTCCGCCTCCCCCTTTTAGTTATGGGCTTCGAAAGTAGAATAGCCACTTTTGAATCTGTCTATGACCGCTCACCGGCGGTAGCACCTGCTTTATATATATGCTTCAAATTCGTAGATAACTAGGCTTTATATAGTTATTCATAAGATGTTTTTTTGATCGAAACGGACATGCTCGTAGTGTGAACCAGTTGAGAATACCATGTTGCTATATTTTTCCTACGAAAAGATTATTCCACGTGGACCATATTGGATAATACTCCTGTATCCCAAATTATAAGTTATTCTAAAAATTTTGGAGAGTCAAAATATTTCAAGTTTAATCAAATTTATATATGATAAGATAATAACATTTATATAAGCATGTTTGAAAATTTTAGAGAGTTAAAACATTTTAAGTTTAATCAAATTTATATGATAAGATAATAATATTTATATGATGTCAACTACTCTCTCCTTTCCAAATTATTAGTTATTTCAAGAATCTTGGAGGAGTCAAAGTTTTTTAAGTTTGACCAAATTTATATAGTAAAATAATAACATTTTTTGTATCAACCAAGTATTATTAGATTCTTTATTAATTATATTTTTATAGTGTACCTATTTTATGACATAAATCTTTATATTTCTCTTTATATTTTTGGTCAAACTTGAAAATGCTTTGACTCTCTAAGATTTTTGGAATGACTTATAATTTGGAATGGAGGGAGTAATTACCATTAGATTCTTTATTACTTATATTTTCTAACATATCTATTTGATGTTATAATTTTTATATTTTTTTCTATAATTTTGATCAAACTTTATTTTTTTTTCTTTTTTGACTCTCCAAGCTTTTGGAGGAGTAGCTTGCATCTAACGCGGTGCTTCATGGTCGTAGAATATTTGGGTTACCGGATTAGGTTGCATTATTATTTTATGATATGATGATGATGAACCAACGAGGATCTTCAATCGAGTTGTAATACAGGAACCTTGGCTGCCAAGAAACCTTTAGCTACGACGTCAAGTTTCCTTAAACTCGGTTTGGATACCGACTCGGCGACTCGTCCGTGCACTATATATATGGAACACGAAATCGATGAGGCACATTCCAAATTCGAGCCAGACGAAAAAACAACACGATGTATTAGCCAAGCCGTAATCGCATCTGAATCCGAGCCAGACGCCCGAAAACCATTCCACCATCCAAAAATAATGTAGCCCTTGAATAAAATCCTCCCCGGCCGTGGTGAGTTGAGAGTTGACCAGGTGCTCCTCCGATCCGACGCCGTGGTGATGGCACCGCCGGCGATGTGCTGGTGTGGCCACTGCGGCGCGGTCCGCCGCCTCCGAGCGGAGGGCGAGTTCGCGTCCTGCGCGTCGTGCGGCCGGGTCCTCCTGGACCTGCAGGAGGATGCGGTGGCGGCTCCGCCTCCACGGCACCGGCGGCGGCAGAGGAGGGCTCGTGACGGCGTGGCGGGTCGGGACGTCGGCGCAAAACCCAAACGCGGAGATATCTCGGACGCTGAGTCCGCCGTCACCACTACCGGAGGATCGATGGATTGAGAAGAAGTAGCAGGAGATTTTTCTCGACACAATCGATCGATTATTAGCATGTTACCGCGTGAATCAAGTGGTAAAGAAGATATGATCCACTATGTGCGCGTGTACTCTTTTTCGGTTATTGTTTGAGCCTTATTTACAATCTATAAAGTCAGACATTTGTTACTAACTTTTTTTTTACTGTTACCCTTCTTTGAGGGCCTGTATAATGCTGGAAGGCTTATGGACCGCTACATGTTGTTGAGCTGGTTTTCTGCTAACGTGGAGTCGGACCAAGTCGAGCGCTTGTGGACAGCAGAAGCGCGGCTTGAACCTTTTTTTTGTTTTCGATCCAGCTTGAACAGGCTCTTGTGCCGCTTGAAGAGGCGGGTGCGCTTAATTGTCACATGAAACGATGCACACGTAGACTACCGATCCTATTAGGCAATCAATGCATAATTTCGTAACACTGTTACCAAGACTATAAACTAGGTAACCGTGCCATATGAGTTTTATGGGGATGAAACAAGTTCTCATCTGATGAAACTCCTTCATTTAATGACCCTGCTAAGTCAGCAATTTTGCTTATGTGGCATCCTATTTAATATGCATGACACTCTCATGAACATGCATTGAGACTGGCCTTAAGCGTCGCTAAAATATATTTACTATTTAGATTAAGATTTTTAGAGACGTTTATTGATATGGGATTTTTCTCACTCCATTTCATAAGTACTCTTTATTTCAAATTATAAGTCGTTTTGAATTTTTTTGGTATATTTATTTTTCTATGCATCTAGATATAATATGTCTAGATACATAGCATAATAGATAAACAAAAAATAGTTAAAGTGACTTATAAATTGGAACCGATGAAGTACTCTATAAGCGTTGAACAGACCCTAATTGCATCGTTAACTAACTTGCTTTCCCATCCATACTGCCTATGTTTAGGCCTTGTTTAGATACACCTAAAAACTCAAAACTTTACAAGATTCTCCATCACATCGAATCTTATGGCACATGCATGAAACATTAAATATAGATAAAAAGATAACTAATTACACAGTTTATTTATAAATCACGAGACGAATCTTTTAAGCCTAGTTGCTCTATGATTGGATAATGTTTGTCAAATAAAAACGAAAATGCTACAGTGTCAAAATCCAAAAAAATTTTGGATCTAAACAAGGCTTTAGAAAAGAAAAATTGAAGGCAAGATGAAAATTTATCTCTATTCTCTGTTAGGAACTCTAAAACATCAAATAATGTAAACAGAGGTTTAACCAGTCATGAAGAGTGAGGTTTAACCAGTCATGAAGAGTGAGGTTGACTCTATGCTGAGGTTTAACCAGTCAGAAATCTTTGGAAAATCATGTGGGAAAAACAAAGCAATACCAATATAACATGAAAATCCCCTTAAAGCCCCAGTGAAAAAAAATGAAGGGAAATACCACAATATACAATCATCAATGTTACTTGTATCCTTTGAAATAAACTGAAACCTAAAACACGTTAATAAGTTGAGCCACCTTAACTTGAGGATGGATGGATTGA
>Ga0182004_10003340_pt1 | contig 12772 bp, 7 predicted proteins | sample Sormic07211540_1_FD_120479 | JGI IMG/M metagenome (GOLD analysis project Ga0182004, IMG submission 120479) | Endophyte microbial communities from Sorghum bicolor roots, Mead, Nebraska, USA - 072115-40_1 MetaG | ecosystem: Host-associated > Plants > Roots > Unclassified | place: USA: Nebraska... | reverse complement strand
CCTTATAATAAATTTTAATTTAATAAAAAAATATTATTTTTCCTATATTTTCATGAGCACAAAAATACAAAATTAAATAATTTTATCTATATTTCAAAAGGAATAAATTTTAGGGTGTTACAAATATGACGTGGGGATGTACTGGAACTGAGAGTGAGAGGATGCACCAAACTGAACTCTCGATTTTTTTTAAAAAAAATTAACTCTCAGAATTGAGAGGATGTATCTAGTCGATTGATGAAGCATGTTCTCTTGTCTTAAAAGTTATAGCTGATAGTATTGTTCGTTAATTTATTATAAAAGAAAAAATACCGCTGAATGTTCAGTATATTCGACAGATAAACTTAAACAGACAGACTCTATGGCATGCTTGGTAGAACTCTTGATTTGTAACTCTTAGTAAGAAGGGATTTCTTTTATTGAAGTGATTATGCGGTTAAAAGTGGTCTTAAATTATTATCTAGAACAAATTTTATGTATATAACATGATTTTTTGCATTTAATGAATTAAGAGAACTACTTTTTTCAACTTTTAGACCTTGTTTAGTTGGTGAAAAAAATTAGTTGTGGCTACTGTAGCAATTTTGTTATTATTCAATTATGGACTAATTAGGCTTAAAAATTTTGTTTTGCAAATTACATACAAACTGTGTAATTAGTTATTTTTTATCTATATCTAATGTTCTATGCATCTAAAGATTCGATGTGACGGAGAATCTTGAAAAAAATTGAGAAAATTTTTAGAAACTAAACAGAGCGTTAATCACCTATTTATTTAAGAACACTTAGACTATGTTCTAAGCACTACTTTAATAATACTTTTTAGTGAATGAACAACATTTTTCTCTCATAAGAGAATTAATGTAAATGATTTTGAAAAAAAATCTATTTAGCAAAGGAGCTTGAGAGCTTTTTTATCACAAGAGGCCTGAGAACAGCCACAATGTTGCAAAAAAATATTTCATAAGCACTGAATATTGTCTGTGAGCTAACTGAAACATTGTAGAATGATTTATAGAACAATCTATAAGTAAAAGTACTACCTATGAGGAATAAATAAATAATTCTTCTCTCTATTCACTCTCTGTCCCTTGACTCTGTCATATCTACTAAGGCTTTATTTAGATCTAAAAAGTTTTTAGATTTTGACACTGTAGTATTTTCATTTTTATTTGACAAACATTGTCCAATCATGAAGTAACTAGGCTTAAAAGATTCATCTCGCGATTTACATGTAAATTGTACAATTAGTTTTTATTTTTATCTATATTTAATGCTTCGTGTATATGCCGCAAGATTCGATGTGACGAAAAATCTTGAAAAGTTTTTAGTTTTTTGTATGAACTAAATAAGGCCTGTCCATATAATTGTGGCAACAACAATAACTATAATCCATTGAGGCAGAAATTATTCATTTGAACTAAGTAGTCTATAAGATGAAGGTTAACTAACAAATACTAGACCCGGACCATTTTCAAAACCGGGACCACATGCTTTACAGGGCAAAGCTGTTTTCAAAACAGCAGCGGCTGATCGGTCTAGAATATCCTGCTTGCCTCCTTGTCTTATATACTGTCCTCTCTTCACTTACACACGGAACCTACTCCTTAGTTAAATATATATTTTATCTTTAACTAAATATTAATTTTAAAATTTTGTATATACTTAGCTAACAACACAAGATTTATTTTTTAGGTATATTTTATAATTTATAGTGTATATATTATGAAACTATGCCGATTTTTTAAATTGATAGTTAAAGTTTATAAAATATATGGTTTAGATAAATCAAATCTAATGTCACGTGTAAAAGAACTAAGGGAGTGCTCTCTCCGTTTCAAAAAGACCTATATTTTTTTACTTTGACCAATCATGTATGACCGCTTGTTTTATTCAAATTTTTGTGTAAATTTAAAATAGATAAATCATTATTAAAGCACATCTAATAATAAAATAAGTCATATCAAAATAGATAATATTTATAAAAAAGTTTTAATAAAACAGATGATCAAATAAGATATCTAAAAGTCAATAACAGCAATTTTTTTTTCGAGACGAATGGAGTAGTTGTAATCTCCCGCTGCAATCATCAGAAAAAAACTTTATCCACAAGTATCATGCTTTAATTAGTTGAGAAATTACTGGAAGGACCCACTGCCGTCCTCATAAATCCTTGCAGGCCCATTTGTTTGCTGGGTCCCACGAGGAGGCAAATTGCTAGACACGTCCTATGATAAACCCACGAAGTCCAGTTTGGATAAATTACTTTGCCTTATTTTTACAATCATATTTGTATAAAATGTAGTTGATATTATTTTTTGAATCATAGTATACCGCGTTAGCACAGACATTTATGCATATACGTACACTCGCGCTTATAAAACGTGCACACATACTATCCCTCTTAAAGTTTGATCATATATTTAAAAATATATTAATATTTATGATGTATAATAAGCATCATTAGATTGAGCATGAAACATACTTTTATCATAAATTTATTTAAAAATATAAATATTAATACTCCCTCCATCCATACTAAAAATTAAAGTCATTTTAAACAAGGTTTAGATTAAACATTGAGAGTATAAATTATAATTTTTTTAAGTTGTTGAGTTTAAAAATATAAAATTATATAAATAGATTTGTCTTGAAAAAATTTCCATAAACATATGCACATATCACTATCCGATAAATAAAAACAAGAAGTCTAAAGTTATGCTTTAGAGCCACAACCAATAAGTATGATAAGTTGATAAAGTTTGTAACAACAATGCAATAGGCATGCTAAATCCGGAATGTCGTTGTAGATTATTCAGCAAGATAATTCTTGATGTAATCATTATAATTTTTGCTACAACTAAGCAAGATGGTACCGTAGGCAGTGCTTCCGACACAAAATAAGTTGTTTGCAGTGCACCTATCGATAATGGAAGTTGGTTAGTTGAATCTAAGGGTAGAAAGGTGGTGTACCTCATGGAAAGGAAGAGCTGAAAAGCAACAAGATGACCATAGGTGATAAGTTGCCTACGTGTGCCATTTTCTATCCTTGTGCGGTGCAATTCTCATTTGCATTTCGCATAGTTTTATATACATACTTGCACAAGCAATGCTTAAAATGCTTAATATAATATTAGCTAATATACTAGATTTGGTGGTATTAAGCAATATGATTTGCACAAATATATAGATACACAAAATTAAATATTCTTACCTCCTAACTCTACTAAAAACACAAGATATCTACTAAAGTATGGATGCAAGTACTTGTACATGCAACACAATGCAAAGCAATAAAAAAATAATGTTATCAAGCATAGCTTGAATATGTAGGACAAATAAAACACAAGATTACAATCGCACCGACAATATAAGAGTAGAAGGTAAGAAATTGAGCGTAGCTCAGCTGTGATGAAATCTGTGCACTTAGGTTTAAATATAATAAGTACTCCCTCCGTCCACGAAAGAGTCAATTTCTAGAGTTATCCTAAGTCAAACTTTTTAAACTTTAACCAAATTTTTAGAAAAAAATGCTAAGATTTATAGTATCAAATTAGTATTATTAGATTCATCATAGAATATATTTTTATATAATATGCATTTTATATTATAGATGTTGTTACTTTTTTCGATAAAGTTAGTCAAACTTTAAAAAGTTTGACTGACACGGATCCTAGGAATTGATTCTTTCGTGGACGGAGGGAGCGTGTAATTTGCCAAAACGGAGAAGATAAAGTGATATTGCCCATTAATTATCACACATGCATGATTCATGTCGGTTAATCTATTCTATACTACCACCTCTGTCCAAAAAATAATGTATCCTCAGTTTAGATCAAGCCAAACTTTCTTAAATTTGGTTACTTTATAACAAACAATATCATAATTTGTGTTTTTTAATAGATTTATTATGAAAATACATTTCACAATTAATTTAATAATATTAATTTTTTATAGGAGACATGATCCTCGGTTTGTACAACTCATAAATAAAGTATGGGGTCCCTAAATTTAGTATAGTATAGAAGTTTATGCATCTCGAATATCCCGGAAGGGCTTGTTTTGGTTTGGCCTTGCTAAAGTCTAGTCAGCTCAATAGGTCATTTAGAGCATCTCCAAGAGCTTCGCTAAAATGAGTAGCTAAATTCTAATGTTTAGCTATTTTGTAAAATAGATAACTTTTTAAAAAAGAAGAAGTTTACAACAGCCTTACTATCAGATAGCTAGTGCAAGTGGTTGGCTATATATGGCCAACGAAAATCAAGAGATAGCAAACTTTCTATTTTATAAAACCAAATAGCACATCTGTTGGAGTCTATTTTTCTACTATAAAAGTTCTAAAAGGCCTCCATAATAAGAATAGCAAGGTTGTTGGAGTTGCTCTTAGTTCTATTTAGGGCACTCACAATTTGGACTCTATTATAGAGTTTAAAGTTATTTATTATCTTAAAAAATATAGACTCTAGATAAGACTTGGAGTCTTATTTTTTCTACCTCTTTCTTCAATAAATATGCTGCCACATCAGCAAAATACCATAAATAATATGTAATTACTTTGTGTTAGAGTCTTGCATTGTGAGTGCCCTTAGGGCACTCACAATGCAGATTCTATCATAGAGTCTAAAGTTATTTATTACCTCGAATAATGTGGACTTAGAGTCTAAGGCTTTGTTTAGTTTCCAAAAATTTTTGGTCCGGGGGCACTGTAGCACTTTTATTTGTTTGTGGCAAATATTGTCTAATTATGGACTAACTTGGCTCAAAAGATTCATCTCGCGATTTACATGCAAACTATGTAATTAGTTTTTGTTTTGATTATATTTAATGTTTCATGCATGTGCCACAAAATTCGATGTTGAAAAGTTTTTGGTTTTTTCGATAAACAAGGCCTAAATAAGACCTGGAGTCTTATTTTTTTCTATCTCTTTCTTCAATAAATATGCTGCCACATCAGCAAAATACCATAAATAATATGTAGTTAATTGTCTTGGACTCTGCGATAGTCTTTGCATTGTGAGTGCCCTTAGTCATAGTGTTTGGGTAAAAAATTATTAAACAAGACTGAAATTAGCCGGCTAAACTTTAGCAGCCCAAACCAAATATCATTTGTACTAGTATAGTAGTATTCTCTCTGCTTCTACAAGCTTTAACTTCTAGAGTTGTCTTAATAATACTAAATTAATACCATTAGAATTATTGTAGAATATATTTTCATAAGATACTCATTTTACATTATAGGTATTGATGCTCTTTCTATAAAGTTGGTTAAATTTTAAAAAAATTGAATGATACAGATTCTAGGAGTTGAAACAGAGAGTACTAGAGTACTAGCGGTATAGCTTATATTATATAGGGGGAGATATTTGCATTTACTGTAGTTCTTTTTTTTGGGGTAAATTACAGTAAATTACCATGTTCCAAAGAGAGACCTACTGGACGCCCCAATGGTAATTTACCAAAAAGTCATGAAAAAATTGCCCATGTTATGAACAGAGACCCTGACAATCTATTCCAAACCCTGCACTCGGTGCACAACGGCAATATTCATATCGACTCCGCTCCGCCTCAGGCCCTCAGCCTACCGCTTTTGGTGACTTCCGACGTCCGTGGCCGGTGCACGGCTGCTTTCCACGGAAAATACACACTCCTCTTGCTTTTACCACCACCGGACACGGGTAAAACGAGAGCTGGGCCGGCAGACGGGCAGGGGCAAGGGGCAGGCGCCCAGACCCACCGGGGGATCTCACGCATCCCGAACGCGGCCACGCCCGCCGCGGGCACACGCGGCGCGCTCTGCTCCCCCCTGTCTGCCTCCGCGCCCGGCACGCACGCGCACACTCGCGCTCGGCCCTGTCGTGTCCCTGCCCACCACACGCCCTCATCGTCTCCTCCTCTCCTTCCCTCAAAGCCCACCACCGCTGCCCCCACGCCACCCACCCCCACCCCATCCCCACCCCCACCGCGCGGCGCCCGAGAACCCAGACCAGACCCCTCTCCTCACCTTCCTTCCTTCCTTCCTTCCCATCGCAATCGCAAGGCCCCGGCTCCGGCTTCGTCGCGGCGAGGAGGGAGGGGGTTCCGCCGTGGACCGCGCGGCACTTGGATGAGAAGGGCGGGCGGCGGCGGCGGAGGAGGAGGAGGAGGAGGATGCGGAAGGCGTACAGGGACTCCATCAAGGTGCTCGAAGCTGACATCCAGCACGCCAACACCCTGTAAGCCCAGCTCTTGCCCGCCTCCCTCTTTCTCTGCCCGCCCTGATTCCGGCGCCGCCTCACATCTCCCTGTTCGTCGATTCTGCTCCACTTCACTAGTACGGGCCCGTGTCCCTCTCGTTTCTCTGTTTGGCCTCCGTGGTCGAGCGGGTGCGTGGGGGGTTTCCGCGGGGCTGGGTCGCTGGCTCCTCTCGGCCTGCTGCCGGGGTTGCGCAATGCGGCGGCAACCGAGGGTGGTGGGTTGATCAATCCAGCGTCCGGTTCGCCCGCCCTCCGCTGGGATCCGTCCGTCGTGGTGGTTGGTCCGGTGCCTGTTGTTGGTTGCGCTATCCGTGCGCGCGCGCACGAGCGGCGAAGCGGCAGTAGATCAGGAGGGAATCGCATGTGTTTATAGGATGTTTAAAAAAGAAACTCTGCTTCCCATGTGTTTCAGCGTTCTAAATTATATACCTTTTTTTCCTGCTTATATAAGAGGAAAAGGGGGCGAGATGAGTGCACTAGTGTGGTCTTTAGGTGAGGGTTGCCTTATTATCTCTGAGTGCATGTGATCTGGCAAGTGATGCTAGTTGTTTATCTGGATGAGCAGGGCCTCCGAGTTTCCCCGGGACTATGACGGTGCGTGTCTGCAGATGCGGCTGTCGTACAGTCCCGCAGCTCATATATTCCTCTTCCTGGTGCAGTGGACAGACTGCAGCCTCGCCGGGGCGCTTGGTCTGCTGAGAATCCTCATATACAAGGTCTGTGGCATGCTCTGCTTCACGGTTGTTGGTTCAGTGCTCACATTGTGGATGTGCTCTCCTGAATTTGTAGCTCGTTGTTCAGGTTTATGTGGATGGCACGACAACCATGTCGACTCATGAGAGGAAAGCAAGTATCAAAGAATTCTATGGTAAGAGTGCATGATGTTCTTACATCTTTGCCTAACTATGTTGTCTTTTGTGCTGCATTGCTGATCAGAATTGCTATATGCTTGGCATGAGCAGCTGTGATATTTCCTTCTTTGCTGCAACTGCAAAGGGGGATCACTGATGTGGAGGACAAGAAGCAGAAGGCCGTGTGCATGGAGAGGTACACAAAGAAAGATGAGGACGAACGGGGCTCCTTATCTGATATTGATGTCGAGAGGGAAGAGGAGTGTGGGATTTGCATGGAGATGAACAGCAAAGTTGTGCTGCCCAACTGCACCCATGCTATGTGCCTCAGATGTTACCAAGACTGGTATGCGCACGATTCAGTTTCTGCCCATGTGTTTTCTGTGAATGCATTGAGTGCTATATTCTCAAATTTCAATCACCCTACTTTTACTGCTATGCAAGTGCAAACTTATTGGGTGGGCTCTTGTTATCAATTATCGATTAAAAACCTTCTAGCTAGATGATTCATCTATATCATTCCTCCACCTATCTGTATCATGGTAAGGTAGATCCTGTTAAACTTGAACTGCTGAGAACAATGGCTATAGATAAGTTTAAACTTGTCTTCCTTGTTCTTTCCAGCAACTTATATGCTTGTAAACAAGATGGAACCCCTCCGTGCATATGGGCTTGTACTTCTTTTAATGAAACCTTTTGGTATGAATGGCCAATAGCTCAACAGAACATAGTGCTCTGTGAAACAGATCTGTATTCATTTATATGCTTTCCCATTGTCTACTTCATTCTGAAAATGAAGTGATCATTGGAAGGTGGCATTGTGATATTCATGTGAACTACAGTAAGTAGGCTTAATGTGGTGATTAGCCACCAGATTCTTTTTAACTATCTTCTGCCATTCCTTAGTGCAAAGAGGAACCTGAGTGTGGTGCCCTGTCAAGTATTGGTTTTTATTTTTGGTCCAGTCCATGAACATAATCATTCATCTTATGTGTAGACTGTGCACTCTGTTTACAGCCCATTGGTTCTAGGCTAAGAAGACACAGCACTCATTTGTTCACTTAAACGAACAATTTAGCTCATTAAACTACTTGTGCTCCTGCTGATCATAGTAGCTTCATATGTTAGCAAGCCCTGATGATGGGTGTCTACTAGGTGTTCCTATGATATTTGTGGTTTGTCTGTATTCTTTTGGCCAATGTAACTTTCTCAATCAGCATAACTTGGATTGAATCGCTGAATGTCCTGTTTATCACCATTAAGATAGTGTTGTTTATGTTTGCCATAGTTTGACAATAACATTGCCTTTTTACAGGAGTTCAAGATCGCAGTCCTGCCCATTCTGCCGCGACAACCTGAAGAAGACCTGTCCTGGTGACTTGTGGATCTATGTCGAGGACCAAGATGTGGTTGACATGGAGACAGTGTCAAGCGAGAACCTCAGACGGCTGTTCATGTACATAAGCAAGCTGCCTCTGATTGTCCCAGACGTCATTTTCAGTGTTTATGATTCCCACATAAAATGACCGCGATGCCTTCTCTCTGAAGACCTTCAGCCAGTGCTCAGTGCCCAGTTTCAGTTAATCTTATGCCCCCATCATGTTCTCCATTTTCATGCTTTACTCAAGCTTTTGGAAGTGCCTGAACTGATTTGGAACCGCAAGCCTTCCGTTGGTGCTTTAGAAACTTATTTAGTGCCTGCATGCATCCTTGATCATATGCAGCCACTCTGTACATATCTGACTTGGCTCAGTTAATAGAGAACTCTGTGCTTGCCCCAAATGGAGGCAGGGCTGTTTGTGTCTGTCTCATGTTTCCATTAGTGAAGCAACGCAAAGTTCTGGGCATCGGAAGGTTTCTGCTGCAAAGTTAGGATGCTAATTGGTAACTAGTTGGGAACATATCTAGTGCAAACCACAACCTCCGTGAAAATCCATGCAAACCATGTCAAAAAAGTCATATAAATTCATCAAAAAAATCACACATGTAGATGATATGATGATACACAACCTTGTAATATATCTTGTCCAAACTCGACTTTATACTTGTAATATGATGATACACACATGTAGTTTAAGTAATAAATCTAGCCTAGTAGTACTAGGCTAGTACTTTATACTTGATTAGCAAGGATGTATTAGTAATAAGGTATAAAAGGATCAGAATTATCCAAAAATGTCCAACAAGCTAAACTACTTGACTTGAGCTCCTTTTGTTATTAAGCCTGTCCTTGCAGGAGAAATTGTACGAGTCAAACTTAGAACTTAATTATTAATTAACACATAATAAAGCATCTAAGCAATTTATATAAGCAAATAAACATCCGGTGGCAAGCTGCCCGAGTCGTCGTGTTGGAAAGGGAGCGAGGTACATTTTGTCGTCTGCGCCCCGCTCTTGTTTCTTTTAGATTGAGCATCTAAGCAGCGATGAGATGAAATCTTGATAAGTTTTGGACTACCTGCCACTGAGGGTATGGACATACTCGTACTTGTCTTGTTGTCCACGCTGTCTTTTTTTTTTCGATATCATCAATTTATTTTTATGTATTTCTCACCCTTCTCCAATCTTATCCATATATACACATTGGATAATGATTAACCTAACGGAAGAGCTATGCTTTGAGTTAAACTATTACTCTATTGCTATTAGTTTCTATTACTATTTTGTGCATATAGGTGTCCTACTCTACAGTCTACATACATCGTGTGGCTAGATTTATGTACAATGATTAAAATTTATTCAAGATGAATTAGTATGACAGTAACCTCAAAGTAGTGTGGCTAGATTTACATGTAGGCACCTCAAAAGCTGGTCTAAAAACTTTTTCCCCGTATTTACACATTAGAATTTTAGCAAAATTGATTGGAATTAGTTAGTGACTATTCGCGCAGGTTAGAGTGGCCATATATATCATATATGTATGGCAGTATGGACTCATATCAGAAGTTAGGAGTTATAGGATTAAAAATCTCGTGTTCATATCATAGCGTTTTTTTTTCTCTCTCGAAACCATATCATAGCGAAATTAACTAAATGTGTTGTAGATATGATCCAATATGGAAGTCGATCGTTGTGCAGATTAGTGTAGTCAATAGTGAGTCCCACATTAGAAACTTGAAGAGATCTACACATTTCTTGTAATATGTGTGAATTGAGCTAAAGATTCACCCATGGATAATCCACTTCCGTACTATATTCTACTCTATAGTGATAAGAGTTTGAATATGGCCAGTGGGTAATGGGTACCACCAACAACTGTATCTGTAGACCATTTTTTTGAGATTTATCTGTAGACTGTATTCAAACAGCACTCTGATTTTCTTTAACTAGTGCAACAATAGCCAATGGTGGATGGTATTTCTTTTTCCTTGAGCCAAAGCCTCCTGCTCGGTCCGTCCCGAGCAATCTTATCTTATCTTATGCTCCGGTGAGCTAACCCGTCGTCGTCGTAGCCCTTGCCCAGACACTACCCATTGGGTGTTCTCCAAGACTCCAACGCATCAGTCTTCCGTTAGGCCAGCCACGAAATTGGTGAGTTTTCAGTTTTGCCATCACTCAGGGCTGATGCCATATCGGCCAGTTGGGCACTAGCTGAGCAACACAGAGGTAGTGCATGAGTTTTATTTTTGATTTTGGTATAGTGACTATATTTTCTATTCTTATACTAATAATTATATATTTGCTTGTAAGTTGTAAGGTAGTATGATGCATTTACCTATTATACATTCTACATATCAAACAAAAAGTTAGAAGTGAGAAGATAAGTTGATCACTCCATTTCAGAAACAAACATCCATTTGATTACTTATAATGTTCGCATATTAACAGGTGCCCATTTTTCCCTTTACACAGTTGGTTTGTTCTCCTTGGGTCAAATCAGCTTTGCCTGCAAGGGGTACTTGAAAGTTGAATCAGATCAGGCTTTCCCTTTTCTGTGTGTGTCAATGACACTAGCCAGCTAATATCTGTAAAGATCTCCTATTTAGAAGAGGTCAAAATTATCAACGAATTTCCATCAAGCTAGTTACCTCATTACCTCGGGCTCTTGCTGAGTTATCGTGACCTTGGAGGAGAAACCGATAGCATCTCTGAACTGAATTGTCATACAGCCAACAGCCTGAGCAATACCCACACTTATAATTACTGAAACCATATGCTATTTAATATGACAATATTATTTTCAGAATCCAGTGAAAATTAACATGATTGTATGAAGTCTTTCAAGCAATAGTTCTTACAGTTGTGAATCCTCGACAAAAACTCTCACAGAAGCAGAGTGCGTCAAGAGAAATTATCAATTTTCAGAAGCACTAATGGCTTCGCGCTACTGGAGTGCTGGCCGATCAAGCAATGGTTCTCTTCTCGTCCTCGACCATTCTACAGATCCAAGTACATCCGGTAGGCGTCCCTGTGCGGTGCGTAGTAGCCCTCGACGGTGGTGTCGACCTGGAACCCGGCCTTCAGGTACAGCGCCACCGCGGCCGTCCTCGTCGGGTCGACGTGCAGGGAGAGCCGCTGGATCTTCCTCCGCCTGCAACGCTCCACTGTGGCCGCCAGTAGCGCCTCGCCGTGGCCCTGCCGCCTGCAATTCTCCTTCACTGCAACCAAAAGTTTGCATTTTTGGGCACGGATTCAGTCATTCGGGCATTCAGCGAAACCTTACCCCAGGCCCAGCAATAGAGGAATTCCCAGTAACTCGGTATGTGTCTCACCGGCGAGCTTGGTGATGGTGGCGCAGAGGGAGGTGTTGCAGGTGTACATAGCATACCCGATGACCTCGCCGTCGGCGACGGACGTCGTGTAGATCAGGCCGGAGTTCCGCCGCTTGAGCTCGTCGTGCAGGGACCGCGCCAGCGACTCGTGCTTTGGGAAGATCCTCCGCTCTAGCCGCACGATGACCTCGATAACGTGGCCGGCTCGATCGTGCGACGGGTCCAGCTCGAGTATCGGCGGCACCGCCGTCGCCACCGCCACCGCCGCCATAACAGACGAGGGTCTGGAACTCTGGATAGTTACTGTACAACACGGAGTGATATGTAATAATATATTAATATTTTAACAATAAGGTTCACCCACGGGTCCGAATCGCAAAAAGGAGGAAACCCCTAATCCCACCCGCTCCTGCCCTCCCCCAACACCAGCAGCGGCGGCGCCGACGAGCCACCACCGAGTGCAATGGCGAGCTCCGCGCTGAGGCGGTCTATCCCGCGGTGTACCTCGCTCCGCCACTCCATTCCTCCCCACCTGCCGCCCGCAGCTGCCGGCGCCTTCCGTCGTTCGTTCCAGTCTGGTGAGCACTGAGCACCCACACACCCTCCGATCCCCACGTCTCCCTAGCCTCCCATGAGCGCTATCGCTCGCCTCCTCGTGCGTTGTGGTGGTAGTAATTCTATACACTCGCGTACGGCGTACCTTTCCCCCAAAGTCGGCGGTCACAGGAAATTGAATCGTATGGCCTGGGAGATCTAGTTCTGACGGGAATCCATAGCTTTCTCGTGACAGAAACCATCATTTCCTTACACTTGTGGTGTAATGTTTTAAGAATGAAGAACTGATGCTAGAACGGTCTCAACCAGGATGATGTTGATATGCTTATCTTGTCTGACTGTTGCTGTGCAGGGGATGGTGGGGAGACCGTGGAGGAATTCGATGAACGGCTGTTTGGGAGCAAGGGCACAGAAGAAGGGT